>JGI20225J20221_1000096_pt1 | contig 265472 bp, 243 predicted proteins | sample BioMet4_FD_20221 | JGI IMG/M metagenome (IMG submission 20221) | reverse complement strand
ACCGGAAAAATCCCGCTGCAGGAATTGGAAAAAGAGAATTTGCAAGATCTGCCGCCCCAGGAGACATTGGACAAATACCGCTGGGAGACGCGAATCGTCACGCGCGACGGGATGGTCAGTTTTGACGGCGTCCGTTACGGCGTGCCGTGGCAATATAGCGGGAAGGAAGTGCGCGTCCGCCTGTGCGCCGGTTATCTGGAAATCTACTATGGCGAGGTGCTTCTGGCAAAACACAAGGCGCAATACCGTTCCGGTAATGTCGTTTTCCTGCGGGGGCAGTACAGTGGTCTTACGGAGAGAAACGGCATTCCCGTGCCTTTCCCGTGCGCCAACAAGAAGGATGGCACCGTGGAAGTACGCGAGCTGAGCGTTTATGATCAGCTGTTGGGAGGTGCTTCCTGTGGTTGAACTGGAACACGCCCGGGAGCTGCTCGGCAGCATGGGCCTTGAAACCGCTTCGGCGCTTCTGGATGCGCAGATGGAGCGATCATTGCACGCGGAACACACTTATGCTCAATTTTTGGACGAGCTTTTGACCTCCGAGCAGCAGGAACGCGGCCGGAAGGGCGAAGAAATGCGGACAAAGCTGGCCCGTCTTCCAAATCGAAAAAGCCTGGAGGAATTCGACTGTCAAAATAAAACCGGCGTTGACATCACATTTGGGGTGTTTACTCTCTGCACTTCTATGATATCCCTCCAACACCGGTTTTCGGGATAAACTAGTTTTGAGCCAGTGACTCAAAAAGGGGTGATTTTATGGATAAATGCGCAAATTCCGCTGTTAATGAGAGCAGCTACAGTCGGGAAGGCGGTCTTCAGCAAGCCCGTCAAGAAAACATGAAATCCGCAACCAACTCCGTATCGTCTTCCCCTAATTCCGGCATGTCCAGCTATCCCGAGATGGACAAAGCTAAGAAAAAAATCAAAAGTCCAGACAGAACAAGGGAAAATAAATTTGCTTACTCCGAATAACTGTTTAAAAGCAGCAGCATCTACGCATGGAGGTGCCAAACTGTTGTTTGGCACCTCTTACTTATCAGTTCTTATGCCCTTGTCAGGACAGCGTAACTGAAGTAGCAAGTATACAGGTCTCTTCGAAAAAGTTAACCGATAATGGAAACGTCTTCAGGGAGATCCGCTATGATCTACTACGACTGGGAGCGAATTTATACCGGCAATTCAATTTTAGGTATTCAGGTTCTTCTTGACTTCTTCAAAAAGGCGAAACACAGTAATACCCGCATCCCTTGGCGCTGTGACTGGTGGCTTTATAAAGAGCGTCATCTTGTGGAATGTTTTTTCCTGAAACTCACCTATGCCGCAGGCAACCAACACCGCCATGCTGACGACGCGGCCGCCTACGCGGTGCAGAACGCGGTGGAAGACATCCATATGGACAGCGGCAGTTTGGAAGTTGACGAAACGGGGATTCCCGTATCGATGATTATGGTTCGGGAAGATGGCAGTTATATTCAGCCGCCAACTATGCAGCATGTTGCCAGCGTGATTCACGGCACATATACGGAAGGGCATCCTGTGATTTCTCCTGATTGGGATTTCCATTCCCTGCGTCAGACCCACGCCACTGCCCTTGTCGAAGCAGGGGTTCCGCTTGCTGTGATACAAAAACGGTTGGGGCATGCTAAGATCGAAATGACAGAGCATTACACAGATCATGTCACTGAAACGATGGAACGGGATTTCCAATCTAAACTAAAAGCCCTATATTTCTGATCGTTTTGCCCACTTTATAAAAAAGCGTGGGCAGGACGTGGGCAAACACGAAAAGCACCCGATTCCGGTTGGAATCGGGTGCTTTGATTTGCTCTAAAAAGTTCTAGAAAGTCACGGTTTTCCTTACTTTTGGCTCTCTGCAACCGCGACAGCGACCGCAACGGTAGCGCCCACCATGGGGTTGTTGCCCATGCCGAGGAAGCCCATCATCTCCACGTGCGCGGGGACGGAGGAGGAGCCGGCAAACTGGGCGTCGGAGTGCATCCGGCCCATGGTATCGGTCATGCCGTAGGAAGCCGGGCCTGCGGCCATATTGTCGGGGTGCAACGTGCGGCCGGTGCCGCCGCCGGAGGCAACGGAGAAATACTTCTTGCCCTGCTCGATGCACTCCTTCTTATAGGTACCGGCGACGGGGTGCTGGAAACGGGTAGGATTGGTGGAGTTGCCGGTGATGGATACGTCCACGCCCTCATGGTGCATGATGGCCACGCCCTCGCGGACGTCGTCGGCACCGTAGCAGCGGACGGCGGCGCGCTCACCGTCGGAGTAGGCGATCTCGCGGACGATCTTCAGCTCACCGGTGTAGTAGTCGAACTGGGTCTGGACATAGGTGAAGCCGTTGATCCGGGAGATGATCTGGGCGGCGTCCTTGCCCAGGCCGTTCAGGATGACCCGCAGAGGCTCCTTGCGGGACTTGTTGGCGTTGCGGACGATGCCGATGGCGCCCTCGGCGGCGGCGAAGGACTCATGCCCGGCCAGGAAAGCAAAGCACTTGGTCTCGTCTCGCAGCAGCATGGCGCCCAGACGGCCGTGGCCCAGACCCACCTTGCGGTCCTCCGCCACGGAACCGGGGATGCAGAAGGACTGCAGTCCCTCACCGATGGCCTCGGCTGCCTCGGGTGCGGTCTTGATGCCCTTCTTCAGCGCGATGGCGGCGCCCACGGTATAGGCCCAGCAGGCGTTCTCGAAGCAGATGGACTGGATGCTCTTGGTGATTTCGTAGGGGTCGAAGCCGGCGGCCTTACAGATGTCGCGGCACTCCTCCACGCTGGAAATTCCGTACTGTGCCAGGACGGAATTGATCTTTTCGATTCTTCTCTCGTAGCTTTCAAACAGAGCCATTGTCAATTCCTCCTTTTATTATTCGTGGCGCGGGTCAATGTACTTGGGAGCGTTTTCAAACTGGCCGTAATGCCCCTGGGCCTTCTTCATGGCCTCATTGGCATCCATACCGCCCTTGATAAAGTCCATCATCTTACCCAGATTGATGAACTCGTAGCCCACAATCTCGTCATCCTTGTTCAGGGCAATCCGAGTGACATAGCCCTCTGCCATCTCCATGTAGCGGGGGCCCTTGGCCTTGGAGGCAAACATGGTGCCGATCTGAGAGCGCAGGCCCTTGCCCAGATCCTCCAGAGACGCGCCGATGGGCAGGCCTCCCTCGGAGAACGCGGTCTGCGTGCGGCCGTAGACAATCTGCAAAAACAGCTCCCGCATGGCGGTGTTGATGGCGTCACACACCAGATCGGTGTTCAGCGCCTCCAGAATGGTCTTGCCGATCAGAATCTCCGATGCCATGGCGGCGGAGTGGGTCATGCCGGAGCAGCCAAGCGTCTCCACCAGGGCCTCCTCGATAACGCCGTCCTTCACGTTCAGGGTCAGCTTGCAGGCACCCTGCTGAGGTGCGCACCAGCCCACGCCATGTGTCAGACCGGAAATGTCCTGAATCTCTTTCGCCTGAACCCACTTGCCCTCTTCGGGAATGGGCGCGGGGCCGTGGTATGCGCCCTTGGCAACGGGACACATATGCTGTACTTCCGAAGAATAAATCATATCCATTTGTCCTTTCCTGTATTCGTTTCTTCCCGGAATCGCTCGTTCGATCCGATTTCGGTTGATTTTGTTGGTGATGTTGTGTATTATATCGGTAATCGTTTACCCTGTCAAGTGAGATTCACACCCGCCTGCGGGTTAAAATCGCCCTCCCGGCGCTCCGCAAAACTGTGGAACCGGTTGGGAAATGGGGATTTCTGGGCCGCGCCGGGCAGGTGTTCTCCGGAGCGGCCGGCGCAGGCTGGAAGGCGGATTTTACGCAATCGTTTATATTACTTTTCTCAAAATCTTCCGAACATCAGTTGACCAGGTAAAAACTGGTGAACACCCATCTGCCGTTCACCAGTTCATAGGGGAACGAGTCGATCTCCATCCCTGTCACGGTGGTCAGATTGTCCCCAAGAATTTCCACGGTGACATTGACGGAGTAAGCGGTGTCGCTCTCCTGCCGGACAGCGGTCGTGACGGCGCCCCGGCGGATGTCCGCACCCCGGCCGGCGGGCCGGACGTAGAGTTTGCCGTCAATGTCGCGGTACAGCGGGGTGGAGGTGCCCTGCGGCAGAAGCTGGTCGAGGATGCTCTCAGAAAACAGGTCGGCCAGGTAGGTGCGCAGATCATTCATGGTGGCAATCCCGTCGTAGTCCACCTGCTCGTACTCGCAATCGTTCAGCGTCACCGTATCGCCGGTGCCGGGCAGCGTATTCAGGGAAAACCAGCCGTAAGCCTGCACGGCCCGGTCATAGGCGTACAGCACCTCCTGCTCAGACGGCGCCGGAAGCGCGCTCTTGGACTGGGTGACGGAAACCTCTCCCGATCCCGGAGCTTCCTCCGCGGAGTTTGAGGCGGAGGCAGACGAGGATTCGGATCCCGAGGATTTGGCGGCGGGGAGGGATTGGGTCTCGGACTGCGTCCCGGAGGACGCGGCGGCCTCCTGATAACGGACTTCTCCCATGGAGCAGCCGCACAGCAGGAGCATCGCCAGCACCAGAGAGCAGCTCAGCTTTTTCATATCTCTCCACTCCTTAAATACCGGAAAATCCCGGTGGGATGGCGCAGGTTCTGAGAAGCAATCCTGTCAATTTCAGATTAGCACAGATTCCTGGGAAACTCCAAGATTATTTTCCGTTTTTTTCTTTTTTTCGACATTTAAGGGCAAAAGAATGCCGTCCGGCATCGCCGGGCGGCGTCTGGGGTCCTTGTTCTGTCTTTTATCGTCAGCGGACAGTGTCCGCAAAAAGTTTCAGATACGGGGCCGGGCCGCAGCGGGGATGAATTCCCCCACAGCGTAGCCTCCTGCTCTTTCGATTACCGCTGGCTGCAATACCAGCTCTCATCGAAGAACACCAGATCATCGACATCGTCAAACACGATTACCGGAAACTTCATCATTCTCATTCCTCCCTTCCTATTTGTTTACAGTCTCTAGTTTAACCGTTTTCTCTGCAAGCCGCAAGATGAACCTTTGACGTATTTTTCAAAAATATACATACATTTTTGTGTATATTCACAAATAATATGCAATTATACAAGTGAATGGTCGATGAAACAGGTTCTCCGATCCACGGCGCCGTTTTCAGCGGTGCTGCGGGGCCTCGGCCGGTACGATACGGCTTCTGTCCCGGACCTCGTATTATATTACCTGAACTAGGCGATAATCTGTATTTTTTAATCCTCCACTTTGTTTATTTTTTCTCTCGTCAGCTGTAAAGTTTATGTGATATAATAGCCGCAATGCGGCTATTATATGCTGTCAAAAAAACGTGTGCTTCAGCGGAGCGGAGCGCCGCGCCTGCGGCATCATAAGCCGTGAGCGACTGTCATACGCAATTGAGCACAGATTCCACAACGGTGGAGGGGGGCCGTATTCTGATGAAAGACCGTCGACAAAAGCGCCGTCCACTGCGTCGGATAACCACCGCGCTGCTGGCCGCCGCCCTCATGGGGGCGTTTGTCTGGTGGGACAATGTCAGCCTTCAGACCACCTGCACCGACGCGAGCTTTGCCACCCTTCCGGCGGGATTTGACGGCTGCCGCATCGTGGCGCTCAGCGACCTGCAGAGCATGGAATTCGGGGACGGCAACCGCGTTCTGCTCTCCGCGGTAGCGGCGGCGAAGCCGGAGTATATTTTCTTTCTGGGCGACTTGGTGGACCGCGACCGGGGTTTGAGCGCCGGTTATGCGGAGACCCTGGCCCGGGGGCTCACCACCATCGCGCCGGTCTACTACATCACCGGAAATCACGAGTGGGCAGTGGGCGATGTCCCCGCCCTGAAGGAAACCCTGGCCGCATGCGGCGTCACGGTGCTGAGCAACCAGTATGTGACGCTTGAGCGCGGCGGCGACACGGTGGTACTGGCTGGGATCGACGATCCCAGCGGCAACGCCGACCAGAAGACGCCGGAGACGCTGGCGGCGGAAATTTACGCACAGCAGGGGGACCCTTTCTGGATTCTGCTGGCCCACCGGAACAACCTGTTTGAATCGGAATACAGCCGGCTGGGGGCCGATCTGGTTCTGTCTGGCCACGGCCATGGCGGCATTATCCGCCTGCCGTTTACCGACGGGCTGCTCTCCAACGACCGGACATTTTTCCCCTCCTACACGGCGGGTCTTTATGAAAAAAACGGCTCCGTCCTGTTCGTCACCCGGGGACTGGGCTCCTCCGCCCCATTTATCCGGCTGTTCAATCGGCCGGAGGTGGCCGTGGTGACGCTGCACAGAGGATAATTTTCAGTTCCTCCCCCAGGGAGGACTGGGCGAGGAGCGATTCCGCATGACCGAGTTTCTGGCCGGACAATTCGATATCGCCGTGATCGGCGCGGGCCACGCGGGCATTGAGGCGTCTTTGGCCGCGGCCCGGCTGGGGATGCACACCGTGGTTTTTACCATCAATCTGGACGCGGTGGGCAACATGCCCTGCAATCCCGCCATCGGCGGCACCGGCAAGGGCCATCTGGTTCGCGAGCTGGACGCCCTGGGCGGTGAGATGGCAAAGGCCGCCGACGCGTGCTGCATCCAGTACCGTCTGCTGAATCGGGGCAAAGGCCCCGCAGTCTGGAGTCTCCGTGCCCAGGCCGACCGTCGCAAATATCAGGAGCGCATGAAGCACACCCTCGAGCTGCAGCCCAATCTCACCGTCCGGCAGGGCGAGGTGGTGGAACTGCGCCGTGGAAGCGGTGATGGCTTCGAGGCGGTGCTGGCCACCGGTGCGGTCTTTCGCGTCCGGGCCGCGATACTGGCCACCGGCACCTATCTGACGGGCCGGACGATCATCGGTGAGTGCATCCAGGATTCCGGACCGGACGGGATGCATGCCGCCGGGCGGCTCACCGGTTCCCTGCGGGAGCTGGGGCTGCCCCTGCGCCGGTTCAAAACCGGTACGCCGCCCCGGATCAACGCCCGCAGTGTGGACTTCGGCGAGATGGAGCGCCAGCCGGGTGACGAGGCGCCGGTTCCCTTTTCTTACAGCACGGCACAGCGGCCGGAAAACCGGGCCGTCTGCTGGCTTACCTATACCACGGAGGAGACGAAGAGGCTGGTTCTCTCCAATCTAGACCGCTCCCCCATCTACTCCGGCGTCATCGAGGGCGTCGGTCCCCGGTACTGCCCCTCCTTTGAGACAAAGGTGGTCCGCTTCCCGGACAAGCTGCGCCACCAGCTTTTCATCGAACCCATGGGGCTGGATACCGAGGAGCTGTATGTGCAGGGCTTCTCCTCCTCCATGCCGGAGGAGGTGCAGCTTCGGATGCTTCACAGCGTGCCGGGACTGCGCCGGGCGGAGATGACCCGCCCCGCCTACGCCATCGAATACGACTGTGTCGATCCGCTGGCTCTCTCGCCCGCGCTGGAGGTAAAATCGGTGCCCGGTCTCTACGGCGCCGGGCAGTTCAACGGCTCCTCCGGATACGAGGAGGCGGCGGTGCAGGGCTTTGTGGCCGGCGTCAATGCCGCCCGAAAGCTGCAGGGGCTGAGTGATTTCGTTCTCTCCCGAAGTCAGTCCTACATCGGCACCCTGATCGACGATCTGGTGACAAAGGGAACCAACGAACCCTACCGCATCATGACCTCCCGCAGCGAGTACCGGCTGTTGCTCCGGCAGGACAACGCCGACGCTCGGCTGACCAAGCTGGGCTATGAAATCGGTCTGGTTCCGGCGGAGCGGCTGGCGGAGGTGGAGGCGAAGTACGACGCCGTGGAGCGGGAGATCCGCCGCCTGACCCACACGGGAGCGGCGCCCTCCCCGGCGCTGTCCGCCCTGCTGGCGGAACGGGGCACCGCCGACGTCACGGACGGCTGTTCCCTGATCGCGCTGCTGCGGCGGCCGGAGCTCCACTACGCCGATCTGGCGCCCTTCGACCCCGGCTGGCCGGCGCTGCCCGCCGACATCGCCGAGCAGGTGGAGATCTCCGTGAAGTACGAGGGCTACATCCGACGCCAACTGGCGCAGGTGGAGGATTTCCGCCGGATGGAGCGCCACATGCTCCCCGCCGGGCTGAACTATTCCGCCATCTCCGGCCTGCGGCTGGAGGCCCGGGAAAAACTGAACGATGTGCAGCCGCTGGATCTGGGACAGGCCTCCCGGATTTCCGGCGTCTCCCCCGCCGACATCGCCGCGCTGATGATTTATCTTCAAAAATAATTTCAGATAGAACCGCACAGGACAATATAGAGTAAGAGAAAACTGTCGATACTCCAAGGAAGGAAGCACACTATGATTCTTGATCTGACCCACACTGTCTGCCCCGCGATGCCGGTTTACCCCGGCTCCGCATCCCCCTCCATGGCGCCATCCGGTTCCTTGCTCCGTGATGGTTATCGCGAAACTCTTGTCACTCTTTCCTCCCACACCGGCACCCATATGGACGCTCCGTCGCACATACTGCGGGACGGTTCCTCACTGGACGTACTGCCGGCCTCCCAGTTCTGCGGCCGCGCCGTGGTGCTGGATGTGTCCTCCATGGCTCCCGGCAGTATCATCACTGCCGACTATCTCCGGGCCCAGAACGGCCGCCTGCTGTCCGCGGACTACGTCCTGTTTTACACCGGATGGGAAAAGCGGTGGGGCACCGACGCGTATTTCACCGATGAGTTTCCCGTGCCCGACGAGGAATCCGCCAAATATCTGGTGTGCTGCGGACTCAAGGGCGTGGGCACCGACGCGCTGAGCGTGGACCGTCTCAGCGGAGACGGCTTCCGTGCCCACCGGGCGCTGCTGGGCGGCGGTCTGGTGATTGTGGAGAGCCTGTGTCTGAAAAAAATTGTGGGTCGGGAGGACATCATGTTCTTTGCCCTTCCGCTGAAGATTAAGAATGCCGACGGCGCACCCGTCCGGGCCATCGCCGAGTTCCGTGATTTTTCGGAAAAGGAGCAGGAGAAGGAATGAGAAAAGCGCTGGCGATTCTGGTTTGCAAGTTCGGCCGCTGGGTGGGCAGGCTGATCGGCAAGGGGAGTTCCATGCCCGGCCAGTTTGCGCTGAAGATCTGTCCGGATATCCTGCGCCGGGTGCAGCTGCCGGAGCACATCATTGCCGTCACCGGCTCCAACGGCAAGACCTCCACGGTGGAGATGATCGCGGCGATCCTGCGTGCCGCCGGCAAAACCGTAGTTTACAATGAAGAGGGTTCCAATCAGATCGAGGGCGTCACCACGCTGGTGCTGACTCATTCTACGCTGGGGGGAAAAGTGAAGGCGGACGTGCTGCTCATCGAATCGGACGAGCGCTACGCCGCCCGCAGCTTCCGGTACTTCCACCCCACCGAGTTCGTTATCACCAACCTCTATCGGGACCAGCTCACCCGCAACGGTCACCCCGAATGGGTCTATGACGCCATTGCCCCTGCCATCCATCCGGAGACCAAGCTGATTCTCAACGCCGACGACCCGCTGTCCTCCTGCTTCGCGGAGGGGCATGAAAACGTGAAGTGGTTCGGCATGGACGAGTGCGGCCTTTCGTCGAAGGAGCCGTCCGGCGTGTACCGGGACGGGGCCTACTGTCCCGTGTGCAAGGCCCCCATGGAATACGAGTATTATCACTACAACCAGATCGGCGCCTACCGCTGCACCCGCTGCGGCCACCGCAAGCCTGCGACGGACTACACCGTCACCGGCGCGGATCTGACGAAGGGCGAGCTGGTGATCGACGGCGGCGTGACCATCGCCCTGGCGTTCCGCAGCATTTACAATGTGTACAACATTCTGGCGGCCTATGCCGCCTGCCGGGAGTGCGGCGTCGGCAGCGATGCGGCCGCGGGCGTGATCAACAACTACATTCTGAAAAACGGACGGATGGTAAAGTTCACTCTGGGCGCCCATCACGGCACGCTGCTCACCTCCAAGCACGAAAACAGCGTGGCCTACGACACCAACCTGCGGTATATTCAGGAGACCTCAGCCCCCTGCACCGTGCTGGTGATTGTAGACGCCGTCAGCCGCAAATATTTCACCAGCGAGACCAGCTGGCTGTGGGACATCGATTTCGACCGCCTGCACTGCGGCCATGTGGAGCGGGTAATTCTCTCGGGCAGATACTGCAACGATCTGGCCGAGCGGTTCGAATACACGGAGATTCCCCAGGAAAAAATCATCGTCTGCCCGGAGATTTCCCGGGCGGCGGAGCTGCTGAAAAGCGACGGCGGCGAGGATCTGTATGTGGTCACCTGCTTCTCCGACCGGGACAAGCTGCTGGGCCTGACGGAAAAGGAGGCGCAGTGAAATGGAACTCAAGCTTCTTCACTTCTATCCCGACCTGATGAGTCTGTACGGCAGCTATGCCAACGTGGCGGTTCTGCGCCGCCATCTGGAGGAGCTGGGCAACTCCGTGACGGTGGAACCCGTCCACCCCGGTCAGGATGCCGATATTGCCGGCGCGGACTTCCTTTTCATGGGCGCGGGCACGGAGCGCAGTCAGAAGGCGGCGCTGGCGGACTTCGCCCGGTTTGCGGAATCCCTCCGCGCCGCCGCCGAGGCCGGAACGGCTATGCTCTTCGCCGGAACGGCCATGGAGCTGCTGGGCCATACCGTCACGGACGACGCCGGGAAGGTTTACGAAGGCGTCGCGCTGGGATCGTTCACCGCCGTGCAGGGCAGGAAACGCTTTGTGGGCGACGTATACGGCCACACGGAGCTGTACCCTGAGGCAGTGGTTGGCTTTGTCAACAAGTGTGCCGTGATCGCCGGTGTGGAGACGCCGCTGCTGAGCGGCTGTGACCTGGGCTTCGGCAACGACCGGCAGGGCGGACCGGAGGGCTTTCGGTATCGCAACGTACTGGGCTCCGAGCTGACCGGCCCGATTCTGGTGAAAAATCCCCGGCTTCTGGACCGGGTGATCGCCGCCATCTACGAACAGCGCGGCGAGCCTCTGCCCGCTCAGCGTCCGGTGTACCCCTACGAAGAGGCCGGGTATCAGATCACCTCCGATCAGCTGAAGCTCCGCTGCGCAAAGGGCTAGGCACCGCAAGGCGGACACGGCGGCAGGAGGTTTTCACCTCAGCGCTTTCCCCCGGGTAACCCCAAACTAAAGCGGCCCCTCTCCCATCGGAGAGGGGCCGCTTCTCTGTGTTATTCGGTATCGCTGAGAACTTCCTTGTGCTGATCCACAACCGCAATCCCGATATCCTTCAGGTCGGTGCTGTCCGGCTCCTTGTTGAGCTTCAGCATCCGGGTGGAGACGTAGGCGGTGTCCACTTCCTTGCCGTTCACGGTAACCTTGCAGTAGGGGCTGAAGTTATCGCCGGACACATACCAGGCGTCATCCTTCTGGGTCAGGGCGGTGACCGTGATGGGCGCCATGCCCATCTTCATATCCACGCTCTTGTAGAGGGTACTGCCGCTGGCCAGATAATCCTTGCCGTACAGCACGTCGTATTGAATCTTTCTCAGATCGGTGCGGTACGAGGTCTCCTTCTGGCAGAACTGCTGGAACGCGTTCATGGTTCCGGTGGTGATCCCCAGCTTCCCCAGCACGCAGGCCGAGAGCTGGTAAGCATACAGATCCTGATCCTCCTTCGGCAGGCCGAAGTTGTTCCAGATGAGATACCGGGTCTTGAACAGGCTGCCGGAGGCCATATCCATCTGGCTCAGGCCCAGGGAGGGCAGGTGATCGCCGTAAAGCACCAGAACGGTCTTCTCATCCCGGGCCGACAGCGTCTTGACCAGGTTGCCCACAAAAGTGTCCATCTCATGGATTTGGTTGACATAATACTCAATGGCATAGTGCTCGTTCTCGTCGGAGCAGGACTCCACGGTAACGGCGGGGTCCGTCAGCACCTGCGTGGTGGGATAGCTGCCGTGACCCTGCACGGAGACGGTGAACACCAGATCCGGCTGGTCCGGCGTCACATCCAGAGCCTTGTTGATCTCGTAGGTGAGAATATAATCTTTGGCCCAGCCCCTGGACGTCCGGTTGACGGCGGGCATATACTCCAGGGAGGTAAAATCGTCAAATCCCAGATTGGGGAATACCTCGTTGCGGCTGTAGAACGTGGCGCGGTGGTTGTGGATGGCGTGGGTGGCATAGCCGTTCGCCGCCAGGTCATACGCCACGCTCTCCACGGTGTGATCCACCAGGCGGGTCTTGTAGGGGTACTCGCCGGGGCCGAACATGCGGGTGCTCATCCCCGTGAGAACCTCGCACTCCGTATTGGCGGTGCCGGCGCCCACCACGGGCACCTGCAGATAGCCGGTGGTAAAGTTCTTCGACAGCTCCGTCCAGTTGGGCACTGCATCCTCGGACAGCTTCAGCGATTTAATCTCCGCCGGGTCGATGAAGGACTCCAGCTGCACATAGACCACGTTCACATCCTTCTGGGGATCGGCGGTGGTTTTGGTGTCGTCCGCCACCATCTTCTGAATCCGGGCCATGTCCGCCGCGCTGTATCCGTTGGGCTGGCGGATGCCCTTGTTCAGCCAGGTCTGCAAGAAGCAGTAGGAGAAGCCGTAATTTTCATAGGCCGCGCCCAGGTTGGAGAACACGTCCGTGAGCTGGCCGATTTTGAATGCCATGGACCAGCAGCCCGCCAGCGCGCCGGCGGAAATCAGCAGCGCCAGCACGCCGGAAACCAGCCGGTGGCGCAGGGGCTGGGGGCTCTTTTTCCCCCGCACCAGCAGATAAACCAGCGAACCCACCAGCAGCGCCAGCGCGCCGGCCAGCAGGGCGATATATCCCTTGGACATATAGTTGGGCAGCGTATCCAGGCCGGTGTTGAGCACCGTCAGATCCGCGGTGGTGAAGGGCGTCATGCGGTAGAGCAGAATAAATCCGTTGACGCCGCCGCCGATCAGCCAGATGGCCGAAACCATCGTGCACCAGAATTTTCGGCGCCGCAGAAACAGGGCGGGAGCCAGCGTCACCAGGACGATCATAATATTGACGAGCATGGCCAGCGGATATTGGGAAAGAAATCTCCAAAAGTCGGCAAAGCCGGTGGTAAATACCTTGTGATTGAACATCTCGCTCACAAGCCCATCCGCAACCGCCAGCAGCAAAATCCATAATAACGAAGCGCAATCCCTGATTTGGGCATCCGGTTTGATACCCGTGTAAGAAGGTTTTTTCATAGTATTCTCCTTTTTCAGAACCGCATTATTATAGACCTTGCGGGTGAACAAATCTACTTTTTTCAATAAACTTTTATTAGAAAATATCACAAACTTTTTTCCCGACGCCCGGTTCAGGATTCCTTATTTTAAACATGTCATGCAAATACAGCGGAAAAAGAGGCCCCGGAATCATTCCGAGGCCTCTTTCTGCAAATCTTTCGGGGATGGCTCAGGCGATCATCCCGCGTACATTTCCTTCAGCTTGAGCAGATGCTCATAGCGGGCCTTTGCGGCTTCCTCGGACTTGACGAACAGATCCGTCGCGCGCTCGGGGAACTCGCGGGTCAGACGGGAGTAGCGGGCCTCGCTCATCAGGAAGTCCTGATAGCCGCCGGCGGGCTCCTTGGAGTCCAGCGTGAACTTGGCGCCCTCTGCGGCGGGATTGAAGCGGAACATGTTCCAGTAGCCGCACTCCACGGCGCGCTTCATTTCCTTCTGGCTGTTCACCATGCCGCCCTTGATGCTGTGCATCTCGCAGGGAGAATAGCCGATGATCAGGGAGGGGCCGGGATAAGCCTCGGCCTCGGTGATGGCCTTCAGCGTCTGAGAGGGATTTGCGCCCATGGCGATCTGCGCCACATAGATATAGCCGTAGGACATGGCGATCTCCGCCAGGGACTTCTTCTTGATCTCCTTGCCGGCAGCCGCAAACTGGGCGACCTGGCCGATGTTGGAGGCCTTGGAAGCCTGTCCGCCGGTGTTGGAATAGACCTCGGTATCGAAGACGAAGACGTTGACGTTGTTTCCGGAGGCCAGGACGTGATCCAGACCGCCGAAGCCGATGTCATAGGCCCAGCCGTCGCCGCCGAAGATCCACATGGACTTCTTGGCCAGGAACTCCCGGTCCGCCAGAATCTCGCGGCTGTACGGGCAGTCGGTGTCCTTCTCCAGCTCGGCAATCAGCTGCGCAGCGGCGGCCTTGCTGGCGGTGAAGTCGTCCATCACCTTGAGATACTCCTCGCAGGCAGCCCGCTTGGAATCGGAGGTGGTGATTCCGGCCAGTTCCTTGATTTTCTCGGCAAGGCGGGTGCGGGTGGCGTTCTGGCCCAGATACATACCCAGGCCGTATTCCGCGTTATCCTCAAACAGGGAGTTGGCCCAGGCAGGACCGTGGCCGTCCTTGTTGATGCAGTAAGGAGACGTGGCAGCCGGTCCGCCCCAGATGGAGGAGCAGCCGGTGGCGTTGGCGATATACATATGGTCGCCGTAGAGCTGGGTGACCAAGCGGGCATAAGAGGTCTCGGCGCAGCCGGCGCAGCTGCCGGAGAACTCCAGCAGAGGCTGGCGGTACTGGCTGCCCTTGACGGTGTTGTCCTGCAGGTCCTTCTTCTCGGAGACCTTGGAGACGCAGTAGCCAAAGACGTCCTGCTGGGCGGCCTCGTCCTCCTGCGGAACCATGGCGAGCGCGTTGACGGGGCACTGGCCGACACAGACGCCGCAGCCCATACAGTCCAGCGGAGAGATGGCCATGGTGAACTTATACTTGCCCTTGCCCTTGCCGGCCTTGACATCCACGACCTTGGCGGCGGCAGGCGCGGCCGCGGCCTCTTCCTCGGTCAGAGCAATGGTCCGGATGGTGGCGTGCGGACACACATAAGAGCAGGTGCCGCACTGGATGCACTTGGCGCTGTCCCAGGTGGGAACGAAAGCGGCAACGCCACGCTTTTCATAGGCGGCGGCGCCCAGCTCGAATTCGCCGTCGACATGCTTGAGGAAGGTGGAGACGGGGATGCTGTCGCCGTCCATCTTGTCCACGGGATCGAGAATGTTCTTCACCTGCTCCACCAGAGCGGCGGGTCCGGTCAGCTTGTCGGCGCCGGTTTCGTCCTTGGCGTCGGCCCAGGCGGCGGGTACGCTGATCTTCTTGTAGGCGGTTGCGCCCAGATCGATGGCCTTGTGGTTCATATCCACCACGTCCTGGCCCTTCTTCAGGTAGGAGTGGGTGGCGGCGTCCTTCATATAGCCGATGGCCTCCGCCTCGGGCATGACCTTCGCCAGAGAGAAGAACGCGGACTGCAGNANGGTGTTGGTNCGCTTGCCCATNCCGANCTTCTNNGCCAGATCGATGGCATCGATGGTGTAGAGCTGGATGTTATTCTTGGCGATATACCGCTTGGCCTCGGCAGGCAGGTGCTCTTCCAGCTCCTCCGGCGTCCAGCGGCAGCTGATCATGAAGATGCCGCCCGGCTTCACATCGTTGACGATCTTGAAGCCCTTGACCACATAGGAGGGGTTGTGGCACGCCACAAAGTCCGCCTTGTTGATGTAGTAGGAGCTCTTGATGGGCTTGTCCCCGAAACGGAGATGGGAGACGGTGACACCGCCGGTTTTCTTGGAGTCGTACTGGAAATAGGCCTGTACGTATTTGTCGGTGTGGTCGCCGATGATCTTGATGGAGTTCTTATTGGCGCCCACCGTGCCGTCGCCGCCCAGACCCCAGAACTTGCACGCAATGGTACCGGAGGGAGCCACCACGGGAACCTCGGGCTCCTCCAGAGACAGATGGGTGACGTCGTCCACAATGCCGATGGTGAACTGGCGCTTGGGTGCGGCCTTGGTCAGCTCCTGATACACGGCAAAAACGGAGGCGGGGGGCGTGTCCTTGCTGCCCAGACCGTAGCGGCCGCCGATCACGGAGATGTCGGTGCGGCCGGCGTTGGCCAGCGCGGTGACCACGTCCATATAAAGAGGCTCGCCCTGGGAGCCGGGCTCCTTGGTGCGGTCCAGCACCGCCAGCTTCTTGGCCGTGGCGGGGATGGCGGCGAGCAGCTTCTCGGGGACAAAGGGGCGGTACAGGTGAACCTTGACCATACCTACCTTCTCGCCCTGGGCGGTCATGTAGTCGATGACCTCCTCGGCCACGTTGCAGATGGAGCCCATGGCGATGATCACGCGATCCGCGTCGGGCGCGCCGTAGTAGTTGAACAGCTGATAGTTGGTGCCCAGCTTCTCGTTGACCTTGCCCATATACTTCTCCACCACGGCGGGCAGAGCGTCATAGAAGGGGTTGCAGGCCTCGCGGTGCTGGAAGAAGATGTCGCCGTTCTCGTGAGAGCCGCGGGTGCGGGGATGCTCGGGATTCAGTGCGTGCTTGCGGAACTCGGCCACGGAGTCCATGTCGCACATTTCCTTCAGGTCGTCGTAATTCCAGACGGCGATCTTCTGGATCTCATGGGAGGTGCGGAAGCCGTCGAAGAAATTGATGAAGGGAACGCGGCCCTCGATGGCGGCCAGATGGGCCACCGGGGACAGGTCCATGATCTCCTGGGGCTCGTTCTCGCACAGCATGGCGAAGCCGGTCTGGCGGCAGGCCATCACGTCGGAGTGGTCGCCGAAAATATTCAGTGCGTGGGTGGAGACGGTCCGGGCGGAGACGTGGAACACCGCGGGGAGCAGTTCACCGGCGATTTTATACATGTTGGGGATCATCAGCAGCAGACCCTGAGACGCGGTATAGGTGGTGGTCAGAGCGCCCACGGACAAAGAGCCATGCACGGTACCGGAAGCACCTGCCTCAGACTGCATTTCGCAGACCTTAACCGTGGTTCCAAAGATGTTCTTTTGACCGGCGGCGGACCACTGGTCAACCAAGTCTGCCATCGGGCTGGACGGCGTGATGGGATAAATTCCCGCCACTTCGGTAAATGCGTAGCTGACGTATGCAGCAGCGTTATTGCCGTCCATGGACTTGAATTTTCTTGCCATAAACTTACCTCCTATAATTTGCTGCCGCGCAGCAATACTAACTAAGTTTCGGAACCAGTTTCTTCCTTTTTAATTCCGATCAGTGGTATTATACCACTTCAAACTTCTCGTGTAAACCGTCCGGACTCATATCTTTCGTGCAAATCTGCATTTTTCTGCGGAAAGTCCAAAAGATAACGGGATTTTTAGATAGTTTTCTGATTTCTATTCCACTTTTCGTCATGTTGTGATAGAATATTTCATATAGTTTTAAGAGGTTTTGACGGATGTGCTGTCTGGTCCCGACATCAGACAACGCGCGTCTTTTCCGGCCGGGAGGGGTCCAATCCCCACCGCCGGACATTCCGGGAAATGGGGGAACGGCTTATGGTGGTGACGGTGCGCTCTTTGGGACTTGCCGGCATATCCGGATACGAGGTGTCAGCGGAGTGCTTTCTCTCCGGCGGACTGCCCGCGTTTGACGTGGTAGGCCTGCCCGACGCGGCGGTGCGGGAGGCCCGGGAACGGGTGCGGGCGGCGGTGAAAAACTGCGGCGCGAAATTCCCCGTCAGCCGCATCACGGTGAATCTGGCCCCCGCCGGGCAGAAGAAGGAGGGCACCGTCTACGACCTGCCCATCTTCGTGGGAATTCTGGCCGCGGGCGGCGATCTGCCTGCCCTGCCCGGCGACGCGGCGTTTCTGGGAGAGCTGTCCCTCACCGGAGCGCTGCGGGGCGTGGCCGGTGTGCTGCCCATGGCCCTGGCGGCGCGGAGAGCGGGCATCCGGCAGCTGTTCGTCCCGGCGGAAAACGCCGCCGAGGCCACGCTGGCCGAGGGGCTGCGCGTCTATCCCGTGCCGGATGTGGCGGCGCTGGTGGCGCATCTGCGGGGGGAGTCGCTCCTCTCCCCCGCCCCCCACTGGGTTCCGGAGCCATCGGCGGAGCCCCTGCCGGACTTTCAGGATGTGATGGGTCAGGAAAACGTGAAGCGGGCGCTGGAGGTAGCCGCCGCAGGAGGCCACAACATTCTGCTCATCGGCTCCCCAGGCGCGGGAAAGTCCATGCTGTCCAAGCGGCTGCCCTCCATTCTTCCCGACATGACGGCGGAGGAATCGCTGGAGGTCTCCGGCATCTGGTCCGTGGCCGGGCTGTCGGACCCCAGACAGCCGCTTCTGACCCGCCGGCCCTTCCGTGCCCCCCATCACACCGCCTCGGCGGCGGCGCTGACCGGAGGCGGGCCTGCCATGCGCCCCGGGGAGATTTCCCTGGCCCACAACGGCGTGCTGTTTCTGGACGAACTGCCGGAGTTCCACCGGGATGTGCTGGAGGCCATGCGCCAGCCCCTGGAGGACGGTGAGGTCACGGTGGCCCGGGCCGGAGGCACGCTGCGCCTGCCCGCCCGGTTCCAGCTGGTGTGCGCCATGAATCCCTGCCGCTGCGGGTGGAGAGGACATTCTTCCGGCCGATGCACGTGCTCCGACCGGGAGGTGGAGAAGTACGTGGAGAAGATCTCCGGCCCCCTGCTGGACCGCATCGACCTCCATGTCAGCGTGCCGTCGGTGGAGTACGAGGCTATCCGGCGGCGGACGGCTCCGGAGTCCTCCGCCGCCGTGAAGCGCCGGGTGGACGCCGCCCGGGAGCTTCAGAAATGCCGCTTCGCCGGCACCGGAGTCTCCTGCAACGCGTACATGACGGCGGAGATGATCGGCCGGCTCTGCCCCCTGGACGAGGCCGGGGAATCTCTGCTGAAGAGCGCCTTCGACCGGATGGGTCTGACGGCACGCTCCCACGACCGCATTCTGCGGGTCGCCCGGACCATCGCCGATCTGGAGGGCAGCGACCGCATTGCCCCCGCTCATCTGGCGGAGGCCATTCAGTACCGGAACACCGAAATCCTGAAGGGATAACAAAAGCCGCCTTCCCCGGGAAGGCGGCTTTTCCCTCGGGTTCGGCGCAATCCCCCGGCGGGTACTTTGGGCGCGGTGAGCCGATAATTTCAGGAAATCCCGGCGGCTCAGCGGATAAAGTTCGTCATGGTGCGGTGTTTCGTCTCAGGCGGATCGATGGTACCCTGCGCGGCGTGGATCACCTTCACCATCCAGGCCAGATTGCGGCCCAGTTTGGCCACGACCTCCATCCCCTCCGTGTCGGAGAGTACCTCGCCCGGGTTCGCCCCGTGGACAGCGTTCCAGTAATCGGAGGTGACGAGCACCATCTCCATGGCGTCCATGGTGCCCAGCAGCTGCTGGTAGGTCTCCATACCGCCGCTGCGGCGCAGGGTGCACAGCGCCGCGCCCACTTTATGGTGGAACTGATTGTCTCCGCAGCCCGCCGCCAGCATCATCCGGTCCAGCACACACTTCATGCCGCCGGCGATTCCTCCGTGATACACGGGAGAGGCCAGCAGAATTCCGTCCGCCGCGATACACTTGTCGATGATTTCGTTGACCATATCATCGCTCTGCACGCAGTGCAGACTGCCGGTGTTCAGGCAGTGGTAGCAGGCCATGCAGGGGTGGACCTTCGCTCCGGGCTGGACGACCTCAAACTCCACGCCGGCGCGCTCCACCTCTCCTCCGACGACCTCAAGACACCGGGCGATGTTGCCGTCCCTGCGGGGGCTGCCGTTGATGGCTACAATTTTCATACGATCTCTCCTTTGTATCCGCCATTTTTTAAAAGCAGCCCACCGTTTTTTGGCTGCGCTGTGTCTGTTATTGTAGCAGAATTTGCCCTCCCGCACAACGGAAAGGGCAGAGAATTTTGGCGATCTGCGCTCTTCCGGCGTCGAATTGGCAGCCGTGCGGCGGGCTGATTATGACTTTTGCCCAGCACGGAAGTTTTTCTTCCCGTTTTCACCCGGCGGGAGTATACTAGGATGGAAATTTATCATTTCGATTCTTTCCCGGAGGTCTTTTATGACAAATCAAACTGCCCCGCAGGAGCTGTTTCTGCTGAAATTGGGCGAGGTGGTTCTGAAGGGGCTCAACCGCAGCACCTTTGAGGACAAACTCGCCTCCAACGTCCGCCGCCGCGTCAAAGCGTACGGCGACTTTCAGGTCTACAACCGCCAGAGCACCCTTTACGTGGAGCCGCAGGACGAAGCGTGCGATCTGGCGGGTGCCTACACGGCCTGCCGGCAGGTATTCGGCATCGCCGCGGTGGCCAGAGCCGTTCCCTGCCCCAAAACCGTGGACGCCATCTTCGAGACGGCGGCCTCCTATCTGGAAAATGCGTTTGCCGCCGCCGGGAGCTTTAAGGTGGAGAGCCGCCGGGCGGACAAGCTGTTCCCCATGACCTCCATCCAGCTGTCCCAGGCCGTGGGCGGACTGCTGGCCCAGCGCTTTCCCGCCGTGAAGGTGGACGTGCACCATCCGGATCTCACCGTCCATGTGGAAATCCGGGAACGGGCGGCCTACGTCCACGCCCCTGCCGCCCCCGGTGCTGGCGGCCTGCCCGTGGGCATGGGCGGACGGGCGGTGTCCCTGCTCTCCGGCGGGATCGACAGCCCTGTCTCCTCCTGGATGATGGCCCGCCGGGGCGTGCAGCTGGAGATGGTTCACTTCGTCTCTCCCCCCTACACCTCCCAGCAGGCCCAGGACAAGGTGCTGGAGCTTGCCCGGCTTCTGACGCCCTACTGCGGACGGATGATCGTCCACATCATCCCCTTCACCGAGATTCAGGAGGAAATCCGCCGCAAGTGCCCGGAGGAGTATTTCACCCTGATCATGCGGCGGTTCATGATGCGGCTGGCCCAGGCCGTGGCAAAAAAGGCCAAGGCCGGGGCGCTGATCACCGGCGAGTCTCTGGGTCAGGTGGCCAGCCAGACCATGGCGGCGCTAAGCGTCACGGAGGACGTGACCGATCTTCCGGTGCTGCGCCCCCTGATCGGCATGGACAAGGTGGAAATCATCCGCATCTCCCGGGAGATCGGCACCTTCGACACCTCCATTCTCCCCTACGAGGACTGCTGCACGGTCTTCACGCCCCGCCACCCCTGTACCCGTCCCATTCTGGAGGAGGTACGGGCGGCAGAGGCCGCGCTGGACACGGACGCCCTCACGGAGCGGGCGCTGGCCGGCGAGCAGTGGGTGCGGGTCAAGTACTGAGCACGCTTCGCCGTAACCGGCCGCAGGGCCGGTGCTGCGTTTGCTATCCTGACAGAAAAGAGGGCTCAATATGACACATACAGCGGAACTCATCGCGGTGGGCACGGAGATTCTTCTGGGCAACATCGCCAATACCGACGCGCAGATGCTCTCCCAGGGGCTCAGCGCGCTGGGCATCAATGTCTTCTGGCACACCGTGGTGGGCGACAACCCGGAGCGGCTGCGCCAGGCGCTGAACACCGCCCGGGAACGGGCGGACATCATCATCACCACCGGCGGTCTGGGTCCCACCTACGACGATCTGACCAAGCAGACCATCTGTGAGGTATTCGACCGTCCCCTCGAGCTGCACCGGGACATTCTGGAGGGCATCCGGACGTTTTACCGGGAAGCGCTTCACCGGGACATGCCGGAGAACAACGCCCAGCAGGCAGAGCTGCCGGTGGGCTGCACCATCTTCGACAATGCGGTGGGCACCGCGCCGGGCTGTGCCTTTGAGGCGGAGGGCATCCGTGTGCTGATGCTCCCCGGCCCGCCTTTTGAGTGCGAGACCATGTTCCGCCGGTGCGCGGTACCCTATCTGCGGGAGCTGTCCCGGGCGGTCATCGTCTCCCATGACATCATGTGCTTCGGCCTGGGCGAGTCCAATGTGGAGGAACTTCTCCGGGACCGGATGGTGGCGATGGAGAACCCCACCCTCGCCACCTACGCCAAGCCCGCGGAGGTGCGGCTCCGGGCCACGGCCAAGGCCGCTTCGGCGGCGGAGGCGGAGTCCATGCTCTCTCCCGTGGTGGCGGAGGTGCGCGCCATTCTGGGCGACTATGTCTACGGCGTGGACGTGTCCGGCCTGCCGGAGGCCTGCTTCCTGCATCTCCGGGAGCGGGGACTGACGCTGGCCACCGCCGAGTCCTGCACCGGCGGCACCGTGGCCGAGCGGATCACCGACCTGCCCGGCGCCAGCGCGGTGTACCGGGGCGGAGTGGTCTCCTATTGGAGCAGCGTCAAGGCGGATACGCTGGGAGTTCCCCAGCCGCTGCTGAACGAGTACGGCGCAGTGTCGGAGCCCGTGGCGCGGGCCATGGCAGCGGGAGTCTGCCATATCACCGGCGCGGACCTGGGCGTGTCCGTCACCGGTGTGGCGGGACCGGACAGCGATGACCGGGGTAATCCCGTGGGGCTGGTATTCGTAGCGCTGGCAACACCGGACGGCTCCTTCTGCCGCCGACTGGAGCTGGGAAAGCGCCGCCGGGACCGGCTTCGGGACGTATCCAGCAACCACGCCTTCGATATGATTCGCCGGTATCTCACCGGTCTGGACCCCGAAGCGCTGTAACCGGGAGGCAGCAATGGAAATTGTAGATGTGTATGACGAGAACCGCCAGGCCACCGGCCGGACCATGGAGCGCTACGCCGACCCCAGCTCCGGCAGCTACCGGACGGTGGTGCATGTGTGCGTGTTCAACCGGACAGGGGCCATGCTGATTCAAAAGCGGGTCAAAGAAAAGCGGATCTGGCCGGAGCGGTGGGATGTGACCATCGGCGGCGGCGTGGATCAGGGCGAAACCAGCCGGCAGGCCGCCGAGCGGGAGTTCCGGGAGGAACTGGGATATCCGCTGGATCTGCGCGGCTTTCGCCCCGCGCTGACTGTGAACTTTGAAGGCGGGTTTGACGACTTCTACCTGCTGATCCGGGACATCGACCTGGGGGAGCTGACGCTCCAGCGGGAAGAGGTAAGCGAGGTCCGCTGGGCCACGATTCCGGAGATTCTGGGCATGGTGGATCGGGAGGAGTTCATCCCCTACTGCGCCAGCTTCCTGCGGTTTCTCTACGACATGCGCCGCGGCGGCGGCTTTTTCACCACCAGATAGAACAAGGCCCGTCCCGGCAGCGGGACGGGCCTTGTTTGCGCCGGCTCGGTTCTGCGCACCGTTCTGCACCGTCATGATGAGAATGCCCCGCCATGAACCCGTACTCCGGTATAACCCCAGGGATGGCAGGGGACGGCGGGGCTTGCTTTTCCGGGGAAAACGTGCTAAAGTGAAAGAAACACAGCAAAATCAAATAGGACTCATATATTTTCGCTGAATCGCAGGGTTCGATGGTGCGAAAGTTTCTACAGGGCCGCCGAAGGCCCGGCTATGAGTGTCTGTACGGTAAGGGATACATTCCCGGCCCGGGCAGGCGCTCCTTTTGTTTTTTGCCGATTTTGAGGAGGTGCGTTTTTTCATGTCAGTGACTGTTTTAAAAGGGAACATCGTCTCCGTGCCCGCGTTGGGTACGCTGGATATTGTCGAGCAGGGCGCCCTGGTGCTGGAGGACGGCGTGATTGCCGGAATCTTTTCCATTCTGCCGGAGCGGTACGCCGGCGCCCCTGTGGAGGATTACGGCGACCGCCTCATTCTTCAGTCCTTCGCGGATCTGCACATGCACGCGCCCCAGTATCCCATGACGGCGATGGGACTGGATCTGCCGCTGCTGGAATGGCTCGACACCTACGCGTTCCCCACCGAGAGCCGCTATGCAGACCCCGACTATGCCCGGACGGTTTACCGCCGGCTGGCACACGACTTTGTGGAAAACGGAACCACCCGGGTGTGTCTGTTCTCCTCCCTCCACCGGGAGTCCACGCTGATTCTGATGGAGGAACTGGAGCGGGCCGGGATTGTGGGTTTCGTGGGAAAGGTGAACATGGATCGCAATGGCGCGCCCTGCCTGCAGGAAACCACGGAGGAATCCCGCCGGGAAACGCTGCGCTGGCTGGACGAGTGCGGGGATTTTCCCCACATCCGGCCGATTCTGACCCCCCGGTTTACTCCCTCCTGCACCGATGCGCTGATGGCCTTTCTGGGCGCTCTGGCCCGGGACCGGCACCTGCCGGTTCAATCCCACCTGTCGGAGAACACCCGGGAGATCGCCTGGGTCCGGGAACTGCATCCGGACTGTGAGCAGTACTGGGAGACCTACGCCAAATACGGGCTGTGGAACGACCGCACCCTGATGGCCCATTGCGTCCACTCCGACGCCCGGGAGCGGGCGGCCATGCGGAAGGCGGGCGTGACCGTGGTGCACTGCCCCTCCTCCAACAACGACCTGTGCTCCGGCGTGGCGCCGATTCGGGCCATGCTGAACGAGGGGGTAAAGGTGGCGCTGGGCTCCGATGTGGCAGGCGGCGACCATATTTCCGGCTTCGACAACGTGTCGGACGCCATCCGGGCATCCAAGTCCCGGCGGATCGCCGACAGCTGGGAAACCGAATTTCTCACTGTTGCGGAGGCCTGGTACCTGGGCACCACCGCCGGGGCGAAATATTTCGGCGGCGGGGACGGCTTCGCTGTGGGCGACCGGCTCCACGCCCTGGTGCTGGACGACAGCCATCTGCTCCAGCCCCACCCCATGACCGTGCGGGAACGGTTCGAGCGGTGCGTCTACCTGCGGCAGAAGGACGCCATTCGCGCCGTATGGAGCGAGGGGCGGAAGATTCTGGGATAAAAAAGAGGCATCCGAAACGGATGCCTCTTTTTTGATCGATATCTGCCGGCGTCGGCGTCATTTTTCCCCAGAGCCATTGTCCCGGCGGCCTTACAGGGCCGTCAGCACCCCGCAGGTGACGGCGGTGGTGATTCCTCCCGAGATCAGCAGGCCCAATAAAATCGCGGGTATCGCTGTCTGCATCCGGATATCCAGCATATCCGCCACCAGCGCACCGGTCCAGGCGCCGGTCCCCGGCAGGGGGATCGCCACCAATATGACCAGCCCTAGCAGACGGTATTTTCTGACGACCTCACCTTTGACGTTAGCCCGCTGCTCCAGCCAGACAATCTTGGAACCAAAAAGCCTGGTATCCCGCAGCCAGTCAAAAATTCGCCGGATCAACAGCATGATCGGCGGCACCGGCAGCAGATTGCCCAGAACCGACACGCAGTAAGCCACCCACGGAGACAGCCCCTGGGCGATGCCGTACGGGATGGCTCCCCGCAGCTCAACCACGGGAACCATCGAGATGATAAAGGTGATCAGCGTATGTCCGGTTGTCGTATTCCATAAGTACATGGCATCCTCCGAAAACGCCTGATCGCGGAGAGGAGACCACGCTCCCGCTCCGCGATTGTCAGGTTCAGAATTACTCCAGATTCAGATGCTTTTTCAACATGATGGCGGTGATGATGTAGAACACAGCGCCGTAGACCAGGAATCCGGCGCACAACACGCCCATCACGGCGTGGACAGCCGCCATGCCCTGGATGTTCACCTGGAACCAGTTCCAGTTAAACCAATCCGAAAAGGCGGCACCGAAGGAAAACACCATCTGCTCCACAAACTGCATCACGAAGAAGAACAGTACAGAGAATCCGACCTTGTGGTTGGCAAAGCTGTGGCCGATGGCCATGGCGGCGTAAAACTGCAGGCAGCACACGGCGCAGGCCAGGAAGCACACCACCAAAAATTCCGCGACGAACGCAACGCCGTTGAGCGCGTAATACACGGTGATCTGGTGCAAAAGCTCCCGCAGCCAGGTCAGCATCTGTCCCATGAAGCCCACGTGGTACGCCATGATGAACATGGCCAGCGCCATGGCGCCGGCAGTGGCGATGAACCACACGGTGGAGACGATGATCTTGGACCAGATCTGCTGGTGGATGGAGGCGGGCAGGGTGAACATCACGTAGCCCTCGTCTCCCATCAGGTTTTTGTGGAACCGCTGGATCATCAGCACCAGGGTCATGACGGAAACGCCGATCATGGCGATCACGAACGCGGTCATCAGCAGTCCCGCCAGAATGTTCAGAATCCTGCTCTGCGCATCATCCATCAGCCGGACGGAGATATTGCCGCCCACCGCGGTGACCAGCACAATCAGATACATGGGGCCCATCACTCGGCCCGTCGCACGAAATTCGTGCTTTAAAAGCTTTCCTAACATTTGAATACCTCCCGGAACAGGGCGTCCACACTCATACCCTTTTCCTCCCGGATCTGATCCGCGGAGGACTGCAGCACCAACTCACCCTGATTGATAAAGATCACATCGTCCAGCACTTTTTCCACATCGGAGATCAGATGGGTGGAAATCACCACCGCCGCCTCCGGATTGTAGTTGCTGATGATCGTATTGAGAATGTAGTCCCGGGTGGCGGGGTCCACGCCCCCGATGGGTTCATCCAGCAGATAGAGGGCGGCGTTCCGGCTCATCACCATGATGAGCTGAACCTTCTCCCGGGTGCCCTTGGACATCTGCTTGATCCGCTGGGTCATGTTGATCTTCAGATGCGTCAGCATCTCCTCCGCCGTGTCCCGGCGGAAATCCGCGTAAAAATCCTGATAAAAGTCCATGAGCTGGCTGGCGGTCATCCAGGTGGGGATACACGTCCGCTCCGGCAGGTAGGACACCACGCCGTGGGTCTCCTTCCCCGGGGCCATGTTGCACACCAGAACCTCACCTTCGCTGGGCGTCAGCAGGCCGTTGGCCAGCTTGATCAGGGTGGTCTTGCCGCTGCCGTTGGGCCCCAGCAGTCCCACGATCCGACCCGGCTCGATGGTAAAGTCCAGATGGCTCAGCGCCACCGTCCCGCCGTATTGTTTGCTTAGATTCTTACATTCCAGTACCGACATTGTGTTTCTCCTCCTCAGACGCTTCCTGCTTCATCAGCGCCAGTATTTCTTCCTGCCGGTAGCCCAGACGGGTCATGGCCGCCAAAAACGACCGAATCTGCTCTTCCGCCAGGCTCCGCTTTGCCGCGTTGATCATACTCTCATCCTCCGTCACAAATCTGCCCGCGGTCCGCTGGCTGTACACCAATCCGTCCCGCTCCAGTTCCGTCAGGGCCCGCTGCATGGTATTGGGGTTGACGCGGGCCTCCGTAGCCAAATCCCGTACCGATGGCAGCCGCTCCCCCGGCGGAAACGCGCCGGAGACGATTCCCACCGTCATCTGTGCCGTCAGCTGGGAGTAGATCGGCGCATCGCCGGAAAATTCCCACTTCATTTTGGAACACCTCCCGTGACAATGTGTTATTGTCTTAAGTAAGTAATACAATAACACAGTTTGCAGATTTGTCAAGTCCCTGCGCAAAATAAATTTAACGCGGACAGAGCACGTGCCGCGGCACCGGGCGCTGCGGCACGACAGATCGGCTACGCGCCGTATTTTCGGTCCAGCACGGCGACCACCTCGGCCACGGCGCTGTTCCGGGAATCCGCCACGATGGTGGCGCCGGAGCTCCGCACGGCGTGCACGCAGTTCCCGGGGGCGAAGCCCTCCGCCGCGACAGCCAGCATGGACAGATCGTTGGCCTCATCGCCCACGCAGTAGACGTGTTCCCGGGAGATGCCCAGTTTTTCCGCCAGGCGCAGAACCATACCCCCCTTGTTGGCGCCCCGGCGGGTCAGCTCCAGCAGCGATTCATTGGAGAAAATCAGCTCGTAATCTTTTGCCCAGCCGCGCTGTTCCAGATATGTCCTCACCTGCTCGAGAACCGGGTGCTCTTCCTCGAACAGGAGCTTGCCCAGAGGCAGAGGGACATCCAGCAGGGACGGCTTCTCCTCCACGCTCACATGGGTGATGTGCTCGTGCTGGCGGGTGATGGCATTGGGATGGACCGCATGGATCACGTTGTCGATGTGATACGCCTCCACCGCCACCGTGGGGAATCGGTCCAGCGCCTGCTGAACCCGGTCCCGGACATTCCCGTCCAGCAGCGCGACCTCCACATATTCCTCTTTCTCGAAGTCATAGATGGCCGCGCCGTTGCACACGACGCTGGGGGCATTCATAGGCACCGCGCCGGCAAAGGCATGAAAGGACGCCAGCGCCCGACCGGTGGCAATGGCAAACCGGCCGCCGCCCGCCATGAAATACTCCAGTGCCCGCCGGTTTTCCGCCGACAGCTCCGGCACCGGAGCGCCGCTGCGCAGGGCCTCCTCCGTATAAATTAGGGTATTGTCAAAATCGCTGGCCAGCAAAACGCCGTCAAATTTACCCATGAGCTGCTCCTTTTCTCTGTCTGTTTACAAAATGAGGAGAGGGTGAACACCCTCTCCTCGATCCAGTTCTCTGTGGGGAATGGGTACGCTGAAAAATCGAAACGTCCGCGGCTGCTTTCTATTCGGCCTTGGGCGCGGCACCGCCGCCCTCGCTGCCCTTGCCCCGGCGATGCCCGCCGCGGTGATAGCGGCGGCGCTTGGCTGCCTCACTGTCGCCCCCTTCGGCTCTGCCCTGGGGACGGGGCTGCTGCTGGGGAACGGCTGGCTTTCCCTCCCGGGCAGGCGCGCCGGTCTTGGGCTGCGCGCTCTTCGGAGGCCGGGGGGGATTGGGCTTCTTCCCCTCTCGGGGGGGCATCTTCTGAGATTCCTGCGGCCGGGGTGCGGCTTCCTCTCCGCCCTCCCCCGGCTTGCGGCCGTGGCCGCGGCTGCGGTGGCGGCGGTGGGTCTTGTTCTCCACAGTGTCGGGGCCGCCGATCTTTTCGCGGGCAGGAGCCTCCTCCAGCTCGTTGTTAACATAATACGAGGAAATCACCACAGGGGGCATCTCCTCCTCTGCGGGATGGGTCTCCACATACCGGGCCGGGCGCTCGGCGGGGACGTCGATGCCCTCCCGGGTGCCCTTGCCGTTGCGCAGAACGCACACCTCGCAGTTGTGGTAGCACTTGGGCTGCTCCGGCGCGTTGTCCAGACTGACCTTCACCTTTTCCCGCAGCAGGTCCACGCTCTTAACATTGCCGGGGCCGTCGGGGGTCTGGACGAAGGAATCGCTCTTGGGCATCCGCTTCACCGCGTCCTCATAGGCGTTCTGCTCGTACTTCAGGCAGCACATCAGGCGGCCGCAGCAGCCGGAGATCTTGGTGGGATTCAGACTCAGATTCTGAGTCTTTGCCATTTTGATGGAGACGGGCACGAACCCGTCCAGGAACCGGGAGCAGCAGAACGGCTGGCCGCAGATCCCCAGGCCGCCGATCATCTTGGCCTCGTCCCGGACACCGATCTGGCGCAGCTCGATCCGGGCGCGGAAGACACTGGCCAGGTCCCGCACCAGCTCCCGGAAGTCCACCCGCCCGTCGGCGGTGAAAAAGAAGATGATCTTGCTGCCGTCAAAGCCGCAGCTGACGTTCACCAGCTTCATTTCCAGGCCGTGATCCGCGATCTTTTTCTCGCAGATATCGAAGGCCTCGCTCTCCCGTTTCTTATTGTACTCCACAATCCGGCGGTCATTCTCCGTAGCCAGACGGGCCATGACGCACAGCGGCTTCACGATGGTGGAATCCTCCACCTCGTGGTTACCCTCGGTGCAGGTGGCGAATTCCAGGCCCTGGGCGGTCTCCACGATCACCTGATCGCCCATTTTCACCGGACTGCCCTTGGGGTCAAAATAATAGCTCTTGCATCCGCCGCGAAAGCGGACGCTGATGACTTCTGTCAACGGATACCCTCCAATTCAACGGCGAGAGCGCCCAGCACATGGGCAACGCCCACATTGTATGCGCACTCTTCCCGATACTTTCGTAATAGTTCTATTGTGCCCATCAATTGCGTTTTTGTCAAGTTTTTCGTAAGGAATTCGACAGTTTCCCGGGGCATTTTTTGCTCTTTGCATCCATACTGATTCAGAAGAGCCGCCGCGAACAGGGCACCGCTCTGCTCCAGCAGGTCGCGAAGCGCCTCCCGACCGGGCTTTTTCTTCTCCAGTCCCAGCAGCATTTCTGCGACCGTGCCGGGTTTTCTCCCCGCCACCGCGCGGCACAGCGCCTCCGCCAGCGCCGTCTCATCGTCCCGCACCGCGGCCGCGGGATGCAGCTTCAGCTCCGTGCAGCGGGAGCGCAGCGTGGGCAGCACCACGGCGGAATTTTCCGCGCAGAACAGGAACGCCGCATAGGGCGGCCCCTCCTCCACGGTTTTCAGCAGCACGTTCTGATCCTGCTCGGTCAGGCGGGAGCAATCCTCAAACAGGTAGACCTTCCGGGCGCCCTCGTTGGGACGAACCCAGGCGTCGGACCGTGCGGCGCGGATCACATCCACCGCCACATTCTGGTGCTGGTCGTCCCGGACGGTGATCACGTCGGGGTGGATGTCCCTGTCCACCTTGCGGCAGGCCTCGCACATACCGCAGGGGCGCCGCCCAGGAGCGGTACATTCCATGGCCGCGGCGGCAAACCGTGCGGCAGCCACCCGGTCGCCGCTGCCGGTAAACAGCAGCGCGTGGGAGAGCGCGCCCCGGGACGCCGCGCTCCGGATCCGGTCGGCCAGGATTTCATTTTCCGGCAGTTCAAACGTCGGCACAGGGACACACTCCTCTGCCCAAATCGGGCTGTTTATTCAGACTTACTTTATCATATTTATTTTTGAAAAGGAAGAACGCAATTTTTTTCTGTGTTGCGCAAAGAAATTTTGTACAGGTTGCACAGGAAGTTTCTGGCTTTTTTTAATTGGGCCGGTTTTTCTTAGACGTTTTATGTATTGCATTTTCCGGGTAGATTTACTATAATATCTTATTACCACATGGGCAAACGTTTACACGTTCTATTTTGCGGTTTTGCCTGTTGTTTTTTCTGCTTTTGCGCCATGAATGAAATGAGGAGGATGTTTTACATGAGCAAAAAGTACGTCTATATGTTCAGCGAGGGAAACGGTCAGATGCGCGAGCTGCTGGGCGGCAAGGGTGCCAATCTGGCTGAAATGACCAATCTGGGCATGCCCGTTCCCCAGGGGTTCACCATCAGCACCGAGGCCTGCACCCGCTATTACGACGACGGCCGTCAGCTGACCCCCGACATCCAGAAAGAGATCATGGATCATGTCGAGACGCTGGAAGGGCTGACCGGCAAGAAGTTCGGCGACACGGAAAAGCCTCTGCTGGTTTCCGTTCGCTCCGGTGCCCGCGCCTCCATGCCCGGTATGATGGACACCATTCTGAACCTGGGTCTCAACGACGCCGTGGCGGAGAGCATGGTCAAGCTGACCAACAACCCCCGCTTTGTCTATGATGCATACCGTCGGTTCATCCAGATGTTCTCCGACGTGGTCATGGAGCTGGATCGCAGCCAGTTCGAAGAGCGCCTGACCGCCATGAAGAAATCCCGCGGTGTGAAGCTGGATTCCGAGCTGAACGCCGAGGATCTGAAGGAGCTGGTCGCCGCCTACAAGGCATATTATAAGAGCTGCATGGGTTCGGACTTCCCCTCTGACCCCGTGGAGCAGATGATGGCCTCCGTGAAGGCCGTGTTCCGTTCCTGGGACAATCCCCGCGCCAACGTGTACCGCCGCATGAACGACATCCCCTATTCCTGGGGCACCGCCGTCAACGTGCAGTCCATGGTGTTCGGCAACATGGGCGATGATTCCGGTACCGGCGTCGCCTTCACCCGCGACCCCGCCAACGGCCAAAAGAAGCTCTACGGCGAATTCCTGATGAATGCCCAGGGCGAGGACGTGGTTGCCGGCATCCGTACCCCCCAGACCATCGACCAGCTGCGTGAGACCAACGAGGAGGTCTACAACCAGTTCGTCGACATTGCCAACCGTCTGGAAGACCACTACAAAGACATGCAGGACATGGAGTTCACCATCGAGCGCGGCAAGCTCTATATGCTGCAGACCCGCAACGGCAAGCGCACCGCGCAGGCGGCCATGAAGATCGCTGTTGCGCTGGTGAACGAAGGCCTGTGCACCAAGGAAGAGGCTCTGCTGAAGATCGAGCCCAAGCAGCTGGACGCTCTGCTGCACCCCTCCTTCGACAAGAAGGCACTGGCGGCCGCCAAGCCGATTGCCTCCGGTCTGCCCGCCTCTCCCGGAGCCGCCTGCGGCGCCGTGTACTTCACCGCCGAGGATGCGGAAGCCCACGCGTCCGAAGGCCCCGTTCTGCTGGTCCGCAACGAGACCTCTCCCGAGGATATCACCGGCATGAGCGTTTCCCAGGGCATTCTGACCGCCCGCGGCGGACGTACCTCCCACGCCGCCGTCGTGGCCCGCGGTATGGGTACCTGCTGCGTTGCCGGCTGCGGCGCCCTGTATATCGACGAGAAGACCAACACCATGACCATCGGCGACAACGTGATCAAGGAAGGCGAGTTCATGTCCATTGACGGCGTCACCGGCAATGTGTACGTGGGCAAGATCGCCACCGAGGAGGCCGAGGTCTCCGGCGAGTTCGCCATCATCATGAGCTGGGCCGACGAGTTCCGCCGGCTGCGGGTTCGCACCAATGCGGACACCCCCAAGGACGCCGCCCAGGCCGTCAAGTTCGGCGCCGAGGGCATCGGCCTTTGCCGCACCGAGCATATGTTCTTCGATCCCGCCCGGATTCCCGCCGTCCGCGAGATGATCGTGGCCTCCACCACCGAGCAGCGCAAGAAAGCCCTGGCCAAGCTGCTGCCCATGCAGCGCAGCGACTTCGAGGGAATCTTCCGCGAGATGCGCGGCAAGCCCGTCACCATCCGCCTGCTGGATCCTCCCCTGCATGAGTTCCTGCCCTCCACCGACGAGGATATCGCCGCCCTGGCCAAGGACATGGGTCTGACCTTTGAGGCGCTGAAGGCCACCGTGGCCCAGCTGCACGAGGTGAACCCGATGATGGGCATGCGCGGCTGCCGTCTGCCCATTATGTGGCCCGAGATCGGCGAGATGCAGGCGCAGGCCATCATCGAGGCCGCCATCAACATCACGAAGGAGACCGGCGAGGCCGTGACTCCCGAGATCATGGTTCCCCTGGTGGGCTCCAAGGGCGAGATCCGCTTCGTCAAGAAGCTGATCACCACCGTAGCCGACGATCTGATCGCCAAGAGCGGCATCGACCTGAAGTATCTGGTCGGCACCATGATCGAGCTGCCCCGGGCCGCCGTGGCCGCCGACCGTATCGCCGAGGAGGCCGAGTTCTTCTCCTTCGGCACCAATGATCTGACCCAGATGACCTTCGGTCTGAGCCGCGACGACGCCGGCAAGTTCCTGCCCACCTATCTGGACAAGAAGGTTCTCGAGTCCGACCCCTTCGAGAAGTTCGACGTTCTGGGCACCGGCCGTCTGGTGGAGATCGCCGTCAAGCTGGGTCATGAGACCCGCCCCGACATCCACATGGGCGTCTGCGGCGAGCACGGCGGTGATCCCTCCTCCGTGGAGTTCTTCCACAAGGCGGGTCTGGACTACGTCTCCTGCTCTCCCTACCGTGTGCCTATCGCCCGTCTGGCTGCCGCACAGGCCGTCATCAAGGAGAAGGCCGGGAAGTAATCCCCCCTCGTTGATCCAGTCAGCCCTCCCGGTTCCCCACGGAACCGAGAGGGCTTTTTTCCTTGTCAGACTCCCCGCCCACATGGTAGAATATCCGCAAAGCAGCTTGGTCTTCACACGCAGGAACCTTTTCAGCGCCGCGAAAGGAGCGTCCGCCATGGTCTATCACGTCACGGAAATCTGCATCAGCTGCGGCGCCTGCGCCGCCCAGTGTCCCACCCGGGCCATCACGCTGGAGGAGCGGGCCGTCATTCATCCGGAGCTGTGTATCGGCTGCGGAATCTGCGCCGACATCTGTCCGGTAAATGCCCCCCGCCGGGTAAAGCAGTCCCGGCCCTGAGCCGGGGCGTTCCTTGGTTGCATGCAGAAAAGCGCTCCGGCTGTAAAGCCGGAGCGCTCCAGACTGTCGATCAATCCGATATTACAAATTGCGGGAAAAATTGTGAATGAAGCCCGGGGAGGGTGCCTTTCCCGTCAGGGCGGCAGGTTTCCTGAACTCCTCCAAAGTTCCCGAAATCGCACCGGCGAATACTTTTCGCCGCGCTGCGCGCCCCGGTCAGTCCAGCGCCGGGTTTCTCGCCTCGTACATGAGAAAGAACGCAACCAGCTGCAGCCCCGCCGCCAGCAGCACCGCCCGCTGGGGTGCCCATTCGGACAGCACGCCGCCCAGCGCCGCGCCGCAGATGAAGCAGGCGATAATTCCGAAATACAGGGCGCTCCTTCTCAGCTGGATCCGGTCATGCCGGAACAGGCCGTGATACAGGGCATCCGTGCCGCTGCGGAGATTCCCGGTGCACATGGTGGAGGCGAAGGGGTTTCCCTGTACCGTCCGGAAGGTCTCCACCTGCAATGCGCAGACAAAGGACACCAGAATGTTCACCGCGCCGTTCCAGCCGCCCCGGGGAATGAACGATGCCGCCGTCAGGGTGGCAATCTCCACGCCCAGAACCAAATGGCGCCAGTGGAATCGGCCCCCGGCGGTCTTTCGGTGGGTCTTGATGCTCTCCGCCACCAGAACACCCGCGAAGAAGGCCAGTATGGGGATCAGGTACATCCCGGCTTCCCTCCACCGCCGTTCGGATGCCCGGAGAGCCAGCAGCACCATGTTGCCCGTCTGGGCGTTGGCAAACACCCCTCCCCGGCAGAGATAGGTATAGGCGTCCAGAAAGCCGCCGGACACCGCCAACAGGGCGCCCACCAGAAAAGATTCCGAACGCTGCATTCGTTTTTGCTCCGATTCGTTCAAGACCCTTGGTCTCCTTTCCGCCGACAGGGAACCCCTCGCCGGACGGGAGGCTTCCTGAGGCGATCAGTATTCCACGACGCCCTCGTAGACCAGACGGGCGTCGCCGGTGAGGGTGACCTCCTCGTCCGTATAGCGAACCACCAGATCGCCGCCCTTGGCCTTGACCGTGATGTCCGTGTCCTTATCGCACAGTTGGTTTGCCACAGCGGCCACCACCGCCGCGCAGGCGCCGGAGCCGCAGGCGAGCGTCTCACCGCTGCCGCGCTCCCAGACCCGCATTTTTATGGTGTTCCGGTTCACCACCCGAATGAACTCGGTATTGATGCGCTCCGGAAAATAGGGCGCATGCTCAAACAGCGGTCCCACGGCAGGCACGTCCACGCCGTCCACCCGGGGGCAGAACACCACACAGTGGGGATTGCCCATATCCACGCAGGTGATGGCGTACTCCCGGCCGCCGATGTTCACAGGGTAATCCACCATCTGCGGTTCCGGAACGGACAGATGCAGCCCCGCGGTATCCAGAGTGGCCTTCCCCATGGAGACACAGGCAGAGGTCACCTGACCGTTCATAGTGTACACCTGAACGGGTTTGCTGTCCATGTCCATTTCAATGGTCATGGACTCATGTTTGACAATGCCCCGGTCATACAGATATTTTGCCATACACCGCAGGGCGTTGCCCGCCAGCCGGCCCTCGCTGCCGTCCCGGTTGAACATCCGCATTCTTGCGTCCGCCCGGCCCGAGTGCTCCATCAGGACGATGCCGTCGGCCCCGATGCCGTAGTGCCGGTCGCATAGGGTGATGCACAGCGACTCGGGGCAGGTGATCTCCCCGTCGAAATTCTCCAGGAAAATATAGTCGTTGCCGCAGGTCTGCAGCTTGGCAAAGGGCAGCTTCCGCCGCTCCGCGCGCAGGTGGCAGATGTCCACCAGCTCCGTGTTCTGCTGGGTGTACCGGGAAGCCAGAATATCCGTCAGCGCGGCGGCGGTGTCCAGCGAGGTCAGGCACGGGATGCCCAGCTGGACGGCCCGGTGGTTCAGGTGGATGAAGTCCCGGATATACGCCGGCTCCGTGGAACCGGTGAGGATGATATAGTCGATCTTCCCGGCCTCCAGCAGCTGGAACACCCGGTTGTCCTGCCCCAGCTTGCCCACCACCTCCACATCGGTGCCCAGCTGAGAGATCTCAAAGGCGGTGCCGTCGGTGGCGTAGAGCTTGTAACCCATGTCGTCCAGCTTCCGGGCGATGCCCACCACCTCCGGCTGATCCCGGCGGTTGACGGAGATCAGGATGCCGCCCCGGACGGGCTTTTCCACCTGATAGCCGGCGGAGACCAGACCCTTGAACAGCGCCTCCTGCAGGTTCTTGCCCAGTCCCAGCACCTCGCCGGTGGACTTCATCTCCGGGGACAGGGCGGCGTTGGCGTCCGTGATTTTGGCGAAGGAGAACACGGGCACCTTCACCGCCACATAGGGTGGAGTCTTGTACAGTCCGGTGCCGTAGCCCAGCCCCTTCAGCGGCTGACCCACCATGACCCGGGTGGCCAGATCCACCATGGGCACGCCGGTGACCTTGGAGATATAGGGCACGGTGCGGGACGCCCGGGGGTTGACCTCGATGACATACAGATCTCCCTGATAGATCAGGTACTGGATATTGATGAGGCCCCGGGTTCCCAGAGACAGCGCCAGCTTTTCGGAGCAGTCCACGATGGTGCGCAGCATCTTGTCCCCGATGGAAAACGGCGGGTAGACGGCGATGGAGTCGCCGCTGTGGACGCCGGTGCGCTCGATGTGCTGCATGACGCCGGGAATCAGCACGTCCACGCCGTCGGAGATCACGTCCACCTCCAGTTCCCGGCCCTGAAGATACTGATCCACCAGCACCGGATTTTCGATGCCGCCGGAGAGGATGACCTCCATATAGCGGCGGACTTCCCCGTCGTTGTGGGCGATAACCATGTTCTGCCCGCCGATGACATAGCTGGGCCGCAGCAGCACCGGATAGCCCAGCTCTCCGGCGGCGGCAAGCGCGCTCTCCAGCCCGGTGACGCCCATGCCCCGGGGCCGCTTGATGGAAAACCGCTCCAGCAGCGCGTCGAACCGCTCCCGGTCCTCCGCCATGTCGATGCTCTCGGCGGAGGTTCCCAGAATTTTCACGCCGTGGCTGTCCAGAAACGCCGTCAGCTTAATGGCGGTCTGGCCGCCGAAGGCCACCACCACACCCACGGGCTTCTCCACCGCCAGGATGTGCAGCACGTCCTCGGGATACAGCGGCTCGAAGTACAGCCGGTCTGCGGTGTCGTAGTCGGTGGAGACAGTCTCCGGATTGTTGTTGATGATGACCACCTCGTAGCCCAGCTGCTTGAGGGTCCAGACACAGTGGACGGAGGAGTAGTCGAACTCGATGCCCTGCCCGATGCGGATGGGGCCGGAGCCCAGCACCACGATCACCGGCTTTCCGCTGCGGGGGAAGGTACGGGATTCGCAGACGCGGTCGAAGGAGGAGTAGAAGTACGGCGTCTCCGCGTCGAACTCCGCGCCGCACGTGTCCACCATCTTATACACCGCCGTCTCCGGCTCACAGGGCAGGCCGCTTGCCCCCGCCAGACGCTTCAGCGTCTCGTCGGGGTAACCCATACGCTTGCCCAGGGCGTAGCGCTCCTGCGTCAGGTCGCCCTCCGCAATCTCCCGCTCGAAGTCCGCCATCTTCTGCAGCTTATTCAGAAACCACCGGTCGATGCGGGTGATGTCATGCACCGTGTCGATGGAGACGCCCGACTTCAGCGCCCCGAACACGGTAAAGAGCCGGTGATCGTCCACCCGCGCCAGCCGCTCGGCGATGGAGGCGGTGTCCGCCGGGTCGGGCGTCCGGTTCAGGGAGTCCATAGAGATCTCCGCCCCCCGGACGGCCTTCATCAGCGCCATCTCGAAGCTGGGACCGATGGCCATGACCTCGCCGGTGGCCTTCATCTGGGTACCCAGCGTCCGGGCCGCGTCGGCGAACTTGTCAAAGGGCCACTTGGGGAACTTGACCACAATATAGTCCAGCGCCGGCTCGAAGCAGGCGCAGGTCTTGCCGGTGATGTCGTTGCGGATTTCGTCCAGCGTGTAGCCCAGAGCGATCTTGGTGGTGATCTTTGCAATGGGGTAGCCGGTGGCCTTGCTGGCCAGCGCCGACGACCGGGAGACCCGGGGATTGACCTCGATCACCGCGTACTCAAAGCTGTCCGGATTCAGCGCCAGCTGGCAGTTGCACCCGCCCACGATGCCCAGGTGGGTGATGATATCCAGCGACGCGGTGCGGAGCATCTGGAATTCTTTATCCGCCAGCGTCTGGGTGGGGGCCACCACGATGGAGTCCCCGGTGTGGACGCCCACGGGGTCCAGATTTTCCATAGAACACACGGCGATCACGTTGCCCACGCTGTCCCGCATGGTCTCAAACTCGATCTCCTTCCAGCCGAAGATGGCCCGCTCCACCAGAATCTGGGTGATGGGGGATGCGTCCAGCCCCGTCCGGGCGATCACGCGCAGCTCCGCCTCATCTGCCGCGGCGCCGCCGCCGGCGCCGCCCAGCGTGAACGCAGGGCGGACGATCACCGGATAGCCGACGTCCTCGGCCGCCGCCAGTGCCTCCTCCACAGTCTGGGCAATGCCGGAGGGAACCACAGGCTGGCCGATCTCCGCCATGGCCTCCTTGAACAGCTCCCGATCCTCCGCCCGGGAGATGGCCCCGGCGTCGGTGCCCAGCAGGCGAACGCCCTCCTTACGCAAAAAGCCCTCACGATCCAGCTGCATGGCCAGCGTCAGGCCGGTCTGGCCGCCCAGACCCGCCAGCAGGCTGTCGGGTTTCTCCTTTTGAATGATGCGCTTGAGGGTGGGGATGGTCAGCGGCTCCAGATAGATCTCGTCCGCCATGGCCTGATCGGTCATGATGGTGGCGGGATTGGAGTTGCACAGCACCACGTTAACCCCCGCCTCTTTCAGCACGCGGCAGGCCTGAGCGCCGGCATAGTCAAATTCCGCCGCCTGTCCGATGACAATGGGGCCGGAGCCGATGACGAGAACTTTTTCAATCGTAGTATCGAGTGGCATTACCGGTCACCTCCCATCAGCGCCGTGAAGCGGTCGAACAGAAACGACGTGTCCTTCGGCCCGCCGCAGGCCTCCGGATGAAACTGCACCGTGAACGCCCGCAGGCCCGGGTAATCGATACCCTCGCAGGTGCCGTCGTTGGCGTTGGCGAAACTGATGCGCCCCACCCGGACGGTGTCCGAATCCACGGCGTAGCCGTGGTTCTGGCTGGTGATGTAGGTCCGCAGGCCGCTCAGATCCCGCACGGGCTGGTTGACGCCCCGGTGGCCGTATTTCAGCTTGAAGGTCTTTCCTCCCGCAGCCAGCGCCGTGAGCTGATGGCCCAGGCAGATGCCGAACAGAGGGACGTTCCCCAGTAGCTTCCCGATCTGCTCGATCTGGAAGAGGTTCTCTGCCGGGTCCCCGGGGCCGTTGCTCAGCATGACGCCGTCGGGGTTGGCGGCCAGAATTTCCTCCGCTGCCGTTCCGGCGGGCAGCACCGTGACGGCGCAGCCCCGCTTTTGCAGTTGGCGGACAATGTTGCGCTTGGCGCCGTAGTCCAGCAGGGAGACCCGGAACCGCTCCTCCCCCTCCGCGGGGTAGTTTGCCGGCGCGGCGCAGGTGACCTCCGGCACGATACCGATGATGGCGTAGGTTTCCACCGGCGTCAGATCGGCGGGAATTTCATCGCAGAGAACGGCGTTCATCACGCCGTGTTCCCGGATGATGCGGGTCAGTTCCCGGGTGTCCACACCCCACAGACCCGGCACGCCCCGGCGTTTCAGAAACGTGTCCAGATCATAGTCCGCGCGGAAATTGGACGGCCCGTCGCACCACTCCCGGACCACATAGCCCCGGACACGGCACGGGCCCTCGAAATCCTCCTCGATGATGCCGCAGTTGCCGATGAGAGGGTAGGTCTGCAGGACGATCTGCCCCGCGTAGCTGGGATCGGTCAGCGTCTCGATGTAGCCGCACATGCCGGTGGTGAACACCAGCTCTCCCACGGTGTCCCCGGACGCACCAAAACGGACGCCCTGGAAAACCCGGCCGTCCTGAAGCACCAAATATCCTTTTTCCATAATTCCTCCCCGTTATTCCCGTGTTCCCGCCGGACGCCGTTCCGGCATCGCTCTTTGCATTTCAATAGATTATGCAGTTTTTCGGCGGGCCAGTCAATCCTTTCCGGCAAATTTCACCGCCAGATTTTTGGAACAATCTCTGATGATTTTTGTGCAGTTCCATTAAGGTTGACCTATCTTCCGCACTTTTCCCAGAAAACGCGGCGTTATCGGCCCGGGACGGACGGGCGGCGGATTTCGCCAGTTTCCTTGCAAGACAGCGGCCGGTCCATTATAATGGGAGGCATAATATGGAAGGAGGTATCGCCCGTGGCAAAACATCTGGACGGCTTCACCCGGGCGTTCGCCGACAGCTGCGTTCCCTTCGTGCTGGCGGAGGTGCTCACCAACGGCAGCGGCACTATGGTGGATCTGATTTGCCGCTTCACGAACCGGCCCGCAGCGGCGCTGCTCGGCTCCGTGCCGGAAGCGCTGAAGGATCTGCGCTTCACCCGGGCCTACACAGCGGATCATCTGCGGAAGCTGGCGCCCATGGCGCAGGTGGCTTTTTCCGGCTCCGCCGTATCGTTTTCCTTTGAGACCGTGCTGGGAAAGCATCTGACCTGTACCTGCTATCAGCCCATGTACGGCATGGTGGGCTGTATCCTGGAGGAGGCAGGCGCCGCCGGCAAAAGAAATCCTGCCGAGCTGTTGGCGGACAGCCTGCCCGGCGGAGTGGCGGTGTTGGAGTTGGGGGGGAACGGCATGCGGATTCTGTCCTTCAACCGGGGACTGTGTGAGCTGGCCGGGTTCTCCCGCAAGGAGTTTTTCAACCGCTTCGCCCAGAATGCCCTGCCGCTGGTCCATCCGGGCGACCGGTCCGGTCTGCTGCAGACTCTGATGGACGCCGCCCGGGACAGCCTGTCCGTCAACCGCGACGTCCGCCTGCTCCGAAAGGACGGGGACGCCCTGTGGGTCAATCTGCGGGCGGATATTTTGTCCGGCGAAGGATCCTCCGCCACCTTTTACGCCATGGTGCTGGACATTGACCAGCCCTACCGGGAGCGGGAGGCGCTGGCCCAGATCAGCCATCGGGCGGAGGAGCTGCAGCGCCAATACGGAGCGCTGCTGGACAGTCTGCCGGGGGGGTACTGTATGCTCCGCTGCGGGCCGGCGGGCACTCCGCTGCAGACGGAACGGGTCAGCGGGGGGCTGTGCCGAATGACCGGCTACTCTGACGGGGAACTCCTCCGCCGCATAGGTGACGACCCTCTGTGGCTGATCCACCCCGACGACCGGGATGCGGCGGCGGCCGCCGCCCGGAGCTGGCAGTTTGAAGGTGACTACCGTCAGATCTTCCGGATTCGAAACAAGAGCGGCGGTGAGCTGTGGCTGTCCGTCAATGCCTCCGCCTGCCGTCTGCCCGATGGGCAGTGGCGGGTCTACGCCGCCTGCACCGACGTCAGCGAGGAACAAAACCGGCAGACCGGACAGCGGTTTCACTCCGAGCTGGCGGAGCTGCTGCTGGAAAACGAGAATTTCATCAGCATCGACTACGACCCCATCCATGACGTAGGAAGGCTGGAGCTTTGCGACGGCAGCGGCCGACGGACGGAGCGGATTTTACCGGAGTACCGGAAGACACTGCCCTCCTCCCCCACCGTTCATTCCAGCAACCGCAAGCGGGTTCAATCCGCCCTGCGGCAGGCGCTGTCCAGACCGATGCGGGCTACGCTGGAGTATCTGGGCAACTATGGATCGTCCGGCTATCAGTGGTACCGGGCCTCCTATACCAGCCTGACGGACGGCCGGGGCAACGTGTACCGGATCGTGGGCAAGGCGGAGAATATCGATGCCCGCCGAGCGGCCAAGGAACGTTTTCTGGCGTGGGCAAGCCGGCAAAAATCGCTCTGCGGCGGAGCGCTCTGCTCCGTCCGGCTGGATCTGACCGCCGACCGCCTGCTGGATGCCAAGGGCTCCAACCGCCATCTGACCCGCGCGCTGTTCGGCAATACGGCGGAGGAATGCCTGCGGAGTCTCGGCGGCTCCGTTCCGGGCGATGAGGCGCAGGACGGTTGGCGGGAACGATTTCAGCGGGACCGTCTGCTGGACTCCTTTCGGCAGGGGACGGCACATCTGGAGCTGGAGCACCGGCTTCAGGTTTCGGACAAGTCCGCCCTGTGGGTCTGCAGCACGGCGGAGCTGGCGGAAAATCCGGAAACCGACCATGTGGAGGTCTTCTTCCGGTGTGTGGACAGGGACGCAGCACGCCGCCGGGTGCTGCTGGAAAATGCGCTGACCCGGGAGTTTGACTTTGTGCTGACCATCGACGTCCGAACCCAGCGCTGCCGCGTCCATGGTGCAGATCCTGCTTTGCCCGCGGAGGACCGGGACTTCTCCGTCCTGGCGGAGGAATACATTGTCGCCCGGGCGCTGCCTGCGGATGCGGATCTGGCCCGGAGCGGCGCGGCGCTTTCCGACGCGATCCGGCAGCTGAAGACAGAGCGCTGCCGGGAGTTCTTCTTCCGGCTCTCCGGGGAGGAAAACGGCCCTGTGCTGTGGGAACACTGCCGGTTTTCCTGGCTGGATGACCAGCGGGAGTCTCTGCTGCTGACGGGCCGCAGCATTCCCTGGGGCCCGTCGGGGCAATAGCGCCGGAGGGGCGACGTGTGCTCCGCAAGGCCGCAGCAGCCCGCCAGCCACTCTTTCCCGTCGAGTTTCCCGGACAGCACTTGCCCGGCAGTCCAAAAAAGACAGGCAGGCGGAACATCCGCCTGCCTGCCCTGTTTTTTCACTCGTCCAGCTTGAGCACCGCCAAAAATGCCTCCGTCGGGATCTGCACGGAACCCAGGGAGCGCATCTTCTTTTTGCCCTCTTTCTGCTTTTCCAGCAGCTTCTTCTTGCGGGTGATATCGCCGCCGTAGCATTTGGCCAGCACGTCCTTGCGCATGGCCTTGACGGTTTCCCGGGCAATGACCCGGCCGCCGATGGCCGCCTGAACCGGGATTTCAAACAACTGGCGGGGAATGTTCTCCTTCAGCTTCTCACACAGCCGCCGGGCCCGGGGATAGGCCTTGTCCCGGTGGGCGATGAAGCTCAGCGCGTCCACCTGATCCCCGTTGAGCAGCAGATCCACCTTCACCAGGTCGCTGGGCCGGTAGCCGGAGATCTCGTAGTCCAAAGAGGCATAGCCCTTGGTGGAGGCCTTCAGCGCGTCAAAGAAGTCGTAGATGATCTCGTTGAGGGGCATCTGATAGTGCAGCTCCACCAGATTGGTATCCAGATACTGCATGTCCTTGAATTCGCCCCGGCGATCCTGGCACATGGGCATGATGTTACCCACATACTCATTGGGCGTGATGATGGACGTCTTGACATAGGGCTCCTGAGACTCCGTGATGGTGGCGGGGTCGGGATAGTTGTGGGGATTGTCCACCCGAACCACAGTGCCGTCGGTTTTGGTGATCTCGTAGATGACGGAGGGCAGCGTGGTAACCAGATCCAGATTGAACTCCCGCTCCAGCCGCTCCTGGATGACCTCCATGTGGAGCATGCCCAGAAAGCCGCAGCGAAAGCCGAAGCCCAGGGCGGCGGAGGACTCGGGTTCAAAGCTCAGCGACGCGTCGTTGAGCCGGAGCTTCTCCAGCGCGTCCCGCAGATCCGGATACTTGGAGCCGTCCTCGGTGTAGATGCCGCAGTAGACCATAGGCTGGACGGGGCGGTAGCCGGGCAGCGGCTCGTCGGCCGGATTCTCCGCCTCGGTGACGGTGTCGCCCACCCGGGTGTCACCCACGGTCTTGATGGAGGCGGTGAAGTACCCCACCTCCCCGGCCTTCAGCTCGCCGCAGGGCTCCAGGCCCAAGGGCAGCAGATGGCCGCAGTCCACCACTTCATACTCCGCGCCGGAGGCCATCATCCGGACTTCCTGCCCGATGCGGACGCTGCCCTCCATAATGCGCATGTAGACGATGACGCCCCGGTAGCTGTCGTACTGGCTGTCAAAGATCAGCGCGCGCAGCGGCGCGGCGGCGTCCCCGGTGGGAGGTGGGACCTTTTTCACGATCGCCTCCAGCACGGCGTCGATATTGATGCCCATTTTGGCGGAGATCTCCGGCGCGTCCATGGCGGGCAGGCCGATGATGTTCTCCACCTCCTCCTTGACCCGCTTGGGGTCGGCGGAGGGCAGATCGATCTTGTTGATGACGGGCAGGATCTCCAGATTGTGTTCCAGCGCCAGATAGGTGTTGGCCAGCGTCTGGGCCTCCACCCCCTGTGTGGCATCCACCACCAGCACCGCGCCCTCGCAGGCGGCGAGAGACCGGGAGACCTCATAGTTGAAGTCCACGTGGCCCGGGGTGTCGATCAGGTTCAGCTCGTAAATCTCCCCGTTCTGGGCCAAATAGTCCAGCTTGACGGCACGGGCCTTGATGGTGATGCCCCGCTCCCGCTCCAGATCCATGTTATCCAGCAGCTGGCTGGACATATCCCGCTGGGAGACCGCGTTGCACTTTTCCAGCAGCCGATCCGCCAGGGTGGATTTGCCGTGGTCAATATGGGCAATGATGGAAAAATTCCGGATATGGCTTTGATCGGTCATATAGAAAATACCTCCTCGGCAGCTCCGCGCGCGGGCGGGCGGATGGCAGGCGTTCCGCCGCGGTCAGGCGGGGGCAGGATGCGTCCGGTTCCACTGAATCCAGAACGAAGGGTCCCAGTACGCGTTATAGTCGTAGTATACCACAAAGTCTCTCCATTTGGCGATGGTCTGGCGCGCATTTTCCGGCGTCAGCCGGTCCTGATCCGCCGCCATCAGGGACAGCACCCGGTCGCACACGGCGCCGGAGTGGTGGATGTAGTCGCAGTAGTTGTCCAGATTGGTCACAATGTCCCGGTCCATCACAAAGCCGTACAGCTTCACATTGCCGTAGGGCACCAGCGCATCGCACACCCGCTCCATGGCGGCAAACACCGCCTCACTCTCTCCCAGCCGCTGCACCTTGTCCCAGAACAGGATGCTGTAGGGCGGGAAAAAGAGGTCGAATTCCGTGTCGGGATGGGCGGTGATCCAGCGCTCCAGCACCTTCAGATTCGCGTCCACATTGTCAAAATACGCGTCTGACGGCAGTGCGGCGGCGGCGATCTCGGGCCGGTCGTAATTATCCAGGGCTTTCTGGTGATTCCACCAGGTGGTTGTGTCCCAGGTAAACGCCTCGTCCAGCGGCCGGGCGGAGCCCCAGCGGCGCTCCATCTGGGTATAGACGCTGTAATACAGCGTGTCCTTGTTCAGCAGATACTTGACGTCGTTGAGCGGGTTGGCGTCATACAGATAGTCGGGCATAGCGCCGGTCAGCCCGCTCTCGTCCCGGGTGAAAATGTTCACATCCGCGCCGAACACAACCCGTTTGGGGGTGCCGTTCCGCCAGACCACGGTCATGACACGGTCGAACTCACTGAGATACCCGTCCGGGATGGTCAGCTTCACCGCGGTGCCGCCGAAGGTCTCCGCCACCCGGCCGGCCCGGTAATTGGCCACCATGGAGGTGCCCAGAAGCACCGTGTCTGCCGGTATATTTTTGGCCAGCCCCGCGTCCTGATACCGCTCATTGAAAAAAGAGGCATCTCCTTCCGGCGCGCGGTAGTAAAAGCACGGGTCCACCGCGTACACCACGCCGGCACAGGCGCACAGCAGAATCGCAACTCCCGCCAGGAGGCCCAGCGTCCAGCGTTTCCAACTTTGTTTCAACACGCAGCCCCCTTAAAAATTCGCATAGATAAACGTGGTGATGCCGGTAAACGACAGCGCAGACAGCGTCAGCAGCAGACACGCCGCCGCACAGCTCCACACCGTGGGGCGAAGCGTATCCATCCGGCGGAGGGTATTCCCCGGCAGCAGCACTGCAAGCAAACTAACGCCGTAAAGCCCGACGGTCACCAGCCGGTCCAGATAGACGCTCAGCCCCGGCACCAGCAGTGCCGCCGCGCCCCGCTCCGACTTGAGCAGGCCGGCGATCAGCCACCGGTCGGGCAGGGCCAGGCCGCCGGACACGGCGGCCCGGAGCACCGTCCAGGCGCTCCCCAAATCCGGCGCGCGGAACAGCACCCAGGCCAGATTCACAAACGCGAAGGTTGCCAGCCAGCGGACGACGGCGGGCAGTCGGTTTCGGCCGGGGCCCCAGGCCCGCTCCGCGATCTGGGCCGCGCCGTGGAGCGCGCCCCAGAGAAGGAAGGTCCAGCCAGCCCCGTGCCAGAATCCGCTGATTAAAAACACCAGCAGGATGTTGAGGTAGGTACGACCTGTACCCTTCTTGCTGCCGCCCAGGGGAAAGTACAGACACTCCCGCAGAAAGGTGGTCAGGGTGATGTGCCAGCGCTTCCAGAACTCCCCCACGGACAGCGCCCGATAAGGGGAGTCAAAGTTCAGCGGCAGGCGGATGCCCAGCATCCGGGCCAGGCCTGTGGCGATGTCGCAGTAACCGGAAAAGTCAAAATAGAGCTGAAGGGTATACCCCAGAATCACCAGCCACGCGCCGGGGGCGGTCAGCTTTTCCACCGCCGCCCAGCCGTTGTTCACCACCACGCCCAGAGAATCCGCCAGCAGAACCTTTTTCCCCATACCGAAGCTGACGGCATACAGTCCGGCCCCGACATCCTGCCAGTCGGGATGCAGAAACCGCTCCCCGCTCAGCTGGGGGAAAAACGCGCCGGGTCGCAGAATCGGGCCGGAGGAGACGGTGGGGAAAAAGAACGCGTACAGCGCCAGTCCCCCCGCACAGTCGGGGCGGAACTGCCCGGTGTACAGCTCCTTCAGATACCAGATCTGCTGGAAGGTGAAAAAGCTCAGCCCCAGGGGCGCCCAGCCGAGGGAAACCGCGCCGCCGGTGAAAAAGCCGGTGTATTTGAACGCCAGCAGCACAGCGATGTGATACCCCACGGCAAGCCAAAGCACCCGCCGGCGCTGTTCCCCTTCGCCGGAGAGCAGCCGCCGTCCGGCGGCCCAGGACACCGCCGTCCCCGCGCACAGCACCGCAAAGCCTGCGGCGGCGTGGGCGCCGAAGCTCCACAGATAGAAAACCGCGCAGGCCGCCTCCAGCGCCAGAAGGCCCAAGCGGCGGTTTTTCCTCCCCAGCGGCAGGCAGACCGCCAGCGTCAGGGCAAAAAACGCCGCAAATTCAAACGACTGAAAGGACATGTTACTTCTCCGTCAGGGCGCTGACGCGGCTGTCCGCAGCGTTCAGCACCTGCGTCATACTCTGGCAGCGGCCGGGGAAATTCCGGGTCAGCGCGTCGGAGGCCACCTCCGGGAACGGGGTCTTCCGCTCCGCCAGCGTCCGCAGCGCCCGGGCGTAGCGAACCTCGGCCAGCTTCTGATCCGCCCCGGCCACGCCCATGGCAAAGGACGCCGGGTCGGCGGAAAAGTAGGATTCATTTCCCCCTGCAGCCCGGTAAAAGTGGCGGTAGAGCTGGTACACCACGTCGCCCAGACAGGCCGCCGCCGCGTTGACGGAGGCCTTGTCATTCAGCTTGCCCAGCAGCTCGAACAGCACGCTCACGGCGCCGGAGAGCAGCTTGCTCTGCAGCGTGGCCAGCACGCTGCTCTGCAGGATGTTTCCCGGCTCGGCGGCGCGGAGCAGTTCGTCCGGGTCCAGCATGGTGCCGTCCCGGGAGATGGTGCGGCCCAGAATAAAATCCGCCGACACGTGGTAGTAGTCGCAGGCCTTCACCACGAAGGCCAGACCCGGCTCCCGGATTCCGTTTTCATAATGGGACAGCAGCGCCTGGGAGATCCCCAGGTCGGACGCCGCCGTCCGCTGAGACACGCCCCGTTCCTGCCGCAGCAGGGACAGTATGCGGGAAAATTCAGATGCCATGGTGTTCTCTCTCCTTTTGGTTCTCTTTAAATACGTACGGTATAGTTTAGCAAAAAAGATACGCTCTGTAAAGATCTTTTCGGGGAAATCAGGAGAATGCGGCCAAAAAAGAGGGGCGCCGGCGGCGCCCCTCTTCCGGGGAAAACTTCACTGGCGCCGCGTCGTCCCGGCGGCGCCCCGGGTCAGAACAGGCAGGCCTGATTGGGCAGCACATCGCCGCCGATGGAACGGAGCTGGCGGGCATTGTCCTCCGCCAGGCGGTCGGCAATGGCCATCTTGCGGACGATGTTTTTGATGGTTCCGTCCAGCTCGGTGCCCTGCCGGTAGTCTGCCGGGAAGATGAAATCCACCCGGCCCTTTGCGAGCAGATCCTCCACCCCGGCGCGGTTGCTGTCCTGATAGACGGCGATGGCCTGACCGCCGTAGGCCCGCATCATTTTCATGCAGGGCACGTCCGAAAGGCCGTCCCCCACATAGATCATGCTGGTGAACGGCACCCGCTTGCTGTCGTCGGGCATGGAGGCGTTCAGATCCCGGTCGTTGGACACATCCAGCACCCCCTTGTTGATGCGGTAGACAAACTGGGTCTTGGCGGTGAAGTTGACCGCCAGCTTGGGCCACACGGGCCTGCCGGAATCGTCATAGTAGAACTCGCTGGCGTAGATCTCCTTGAACTCCCCGCTGACAAAGGAGCCCTCAATGATCTCCCGCAGGCCGGAGGAAATGATATAGTGCTCCACCTGCACGCCGCAGGTCAGCCCGAACGCGTTGATGCGCCGGAACCAGTCCTCCACGCCGGGATACAGCACAATGTTGCGGCCCTTTTCCACCAGATCGCCCCGGGTGAAGGGCATGTTTTTCTCCTCCGCCTGGCGGATCATGGTGAACATATAGGCCAGAATACCGTCCATCCGGTGGCGCTGGCCGAAGGCGTTGGCAACGCTCCAGAACTCCCCGGGCGTCATGCCCAGGCTGGGGATAAAGGCGTAGTCCTGCATATCGGTGGTGCACAGGGTCTTGTCAAAGTCGTACAGGAGCGCAACGATGGGCAGCTTGGGGTTCATAGGACGGATTCCTCCCATGTTATAAAATCGAAAAACAGGGAGCGGCTCTGAAGAGCCGCTCCCCGCCATCAGGTGTCGTCCTCGTCCGTCGAGCCGGAATAATTGCGGCCGAATTTCAGTTGGTCCAGACGGATCACGCGGGTGGGCTCGTCAGCGTCCGCCGGGGGCGCGAAGGGGTCCCCCGCGGGATAGTCTTTGGGCGCCGGTTCCGCGGCCTTGTGATCCGCCGGCGCCGGCTCCTCCGCACTCTCAGGCTCTGAGTCCTGCGGGGCGCTGAAGGTGGCAAAGATCTTCTGTTCGATCTCCCCCACCGCGTTCTGCCCCTCCTCCGGGGTGGGCGCAGCAGCCGATTCCACCGGCATTTTGGGCAGCTGATCCAGATAAACAAGCTCCCGCTCCAGCTTCGCCCGGGTTTCCGTCGCAAATCGGGCAAGCTCGGCCCGGCCCGCCTCCAGGCGGGTCTCCGCGTCGGTCAGCTCCGCGCGCAGCTGGCCGATCCGCTCCCGGGCGTCGCTCTCCGCGCGGGCCATCAGCGATTCCCGCTTGGCCTCCGCCTCCTTGACGATGGAATCCGCCATCTTCTGCGCGGTCAGAAGCGTGGCACGCATGGAGTCCTCGGTGGCGCGATAATCCTCCACCTTTTCCACCAGAACCTTCATCTTCGCCTTCAGCGCCGCGTTCTCTTTGTACAGCGCCGTGTAATCGTCGGTCAGCTCGTCCAGAAACTCGTCGACCGCACCCATATGATAGCCACCCATAACCGACTTCGGAAACGCATGGCTGGAAACTTCCTGCGGTGTCAACATGTTGATATCCCCCTGTCCGCCAGATTAAAAGTAGAGGCCGTTGTTCTCCAGCTCGTCGATCAGATCGCCCTCGATGTCCACATGATACGGCGTGATGATGTAGGTGTTGGCGGCGACCTTCTTGATCTTGCCCTCGCCGGCATACGCCACGCCGGACAGGAAATCGATCAGGCGGCGGGCCACGTCCTTGTTGGTGGACTCCAGGTTGATGACCACCGTGCGCTTGTCCTTGAGATGGTCGGCGATTTCGGAGGCGTTCTCAAACCGCTCCGGCTTCACCAGCACCACCTTCAGCTGTGTGGTGGCGTGGATGTTGACCACCTTGTTGCGGCGGTCGTCCAGCTTGGGCTTGCGCTCGTCAAACAACGGTTCTTTCCGGGCAGGTTCCTCAAAATCGTCTTCGTATCCCTCATCCTCATCCTCGTAAGGATGGGTCCATTTCTTCAGCTCGTCCAAAATGCTCATGAAACAGCCTCCTCAGCGGCTTTCCGCCTACAGATTATAATTGCGGGCGCCGAAAATCGCGGAGCCCACCCGCACCATGGTCGCGCCGCACCGCGCCGCGTCGGCAAAATCGCTGCTCATGCCCATGGATAGATATTCTAATTTATTATTAAATAATTTCCCGTTGATGTCAACATAAAGTGTCCGCACTTTTTCAAAATACCCAATATTTTCTTCGCGGCACGCGGTTGCGGGAGGGATCGTCATCAGTCCGCGCACGCGGACATGCTCCAGCCGGAGAGCTTCCTCCGCACCGGCCAGCACCGCGTCGGGCAGAAACCCGCTCTTGGCAGACTCCTCCCCGATGTTGACCTCCAGCAAAATATCCTGCACCAGGTTTTTCCCGGCGGCCGCCTTTTCAATCTCCTCCAGCAGCTCCGTCGAGCCCACGGACTGGATGAGGTTGACATAACCTACCACCTGTTTGACCTTGTTGCGCTGCAGGTGGCCGATGAAATGCAGCGGCGCACCGGCGTAGGCGTTCTCCTTCAGCTTGCCCTGCATCTCCTGCACCCGGTTTTCGCCCAGCGCGTCGATGCCGGCGGCGATGGCCTCCCGGCAGGCGGCGGCGTCATTCATCTTGCTGGCGCCCACCAGAACAATTTCGGACGGGTTCCGGCCCGCCTCCTGGGCAGCCGCAGCGATCTCCGCCCGGACCCGGGCAATGTTTTCCGCAATGGACATGTTGGTTCCCTCTTTCTATGTATGCTAAGGTTCAGGAAGCGTTGATGATCTTCCCGTCGTACAGGTTATTCGCAGAGACGACGACCTGGTCGCCGGAGCGCAGGCGGGTGGTCTCCGACTGGGACGCCGCCTTGACCAGCGCATAGCCGTCGCCGTTATAGACCACCGTCACCGGCTTGAACCGGATGGTCATACCGACGACGCAGTACAGGCCGGTGACCTGCGTCTCCTTCTCGTTTCCGTCCTGATCCTTCACCGTCTGAGTCTCCACCCGCAGCGCATGCTGCGGCACCCGGATGCCGCTGAAGGAGTCGGTGATGACATCGGCGCTCTGCTGGCGCAGCAGCGTCAGTTCGGGCAGATAGTCCTCGCCGGTGAACACCACCGCCGCCCGCCCGTTTTCAGCCTCGCTGACGGAGGTAACCTTCACCCGCAGATCCCGGTCCACGCCCTTGGCAAACCGCAGCTTTACCGTGGAGCCCTTGGTGATGCCGTCCAGATCGGTGGTGCTGACCGTGGCGGCGTAATACCAGTTGTCCCCCAGAATCAGCTTGCCCAGCTGGGACGTCACACTGTCGTCCTTTTTCACAGACAGCAGGGCGGCAGGCGTCAGATCCTTCAGGAAGTCCGGCGTCAGCACCGTTTCGTACCCGTCCACCACGGCGGAGTACAGGCCCGCAACCGGCGCGGTGATCCGCTTGGTGGAGGAGGCCGACTGGGATTGCAGGCTCTTGAGCTGGGACTGCAGGTCCTTGAGCTTGGCGGTGAGGTCGCCGGAATCGGCGTATGTATAGTCCCGTTTCAGCACCAGCGCCCGCAGATCGGTTTCGTGGGTCTCCGCCGCGTCCAGCTTGTCCGCGGCCACGTCGGCGCGCAGGGCCAGAATGTCCGAGACGATCTGGGAATCCAGCTTCAGCGAAACCGCGCTGCCCTGTTCCGCCTCCTCGGCGTACTGGAGCTGGTCGATCTGGACGGTCAGACTGTCGATCTGGTTCTGGCGGTCCAGCGAGGCCTGATCGGTGTAAACCACGGCAATTACGCCGCCGGTGCCGACCCGCTCCCCCTCCGACCGGGAAATGCGCAGCAGCCCGCCGGTACTGCCGGTCAAAACCTGCTCGTTCCGCACCAGATAACCGGAGACTGTGGCGGTCTGTTCCAACTGATAGTGATAGGCCACCGTGGTAGTGAGGGGGTCGCCGTAATAGCGGAAGGCCTGAATTCCGAAGTAGGCCAAAACCGCCAGACAGATGACCGCCATCAGCAGCTTGGTGCCGGGTGAGTTGTTTTTCATGGGATCTTCCTCTTGTTTGCCGGGCGGCGCTCCGGTTTCCCCGGCGCGGGAGGAGAGCGCTGGCCGTTATTCTTCCGTCATATCGATGGGCCGGACAGGCACGATGGTGGAAATGGCGTGTTTATAGATCATCTGCTGCTTGCCGTCGCTGTCCAGGATCACGGCAAACGCGTCAAAGCCGGTGAGAACCCCCCGCAGCTGAAACCCGTTCATCAGGAATACCGTCATGGGCAGCCGCTCCCGCTTTGCTTTCGTCAGAAAAGTCTCCTGTATATTTATTTTCGTCTGCATGATTGTCCGCTCCTTCTATCTAATTGCGGGGCGGACGTTACTTACCAGAATTTTCCGTCCGCTCCGACTCTAGGATACCCCTTCGGCGGACAGGATTTCTGTCGAAAGCTGCATGGCGCGCGCAAAATTGCGCTCTTTGTCCCAATAAATCCAGTGGATGTCCGGATTGCGCCGCAGCCACGTCAGCTGGCGCTTGGCATACTGGCGGGAGCGGAGCTTGACCTCGGCAATGGCCTCGTCTTCCGACATCTCGCCGTCCGCTACCCCCAGGAATTCCTTGTAGCCGATGGCCTGCAGCGCCGTGGCGTCCCGGGGAATGCCGGAACCCAGCAGCCGGCGGACCTCCTCCAGCAGCCCGGAAGCCACCATGACGTCCACCCGGCGGTCGATCAGCCGCTTCATGTCCTCCCGCTCCCGGAACTGGAGCCCGATCCACACCGCGTCGTACCGGGGTTCGGCCGTTTTTGTCTCCTCATTGTGGGCGGTGATGGTCCTGCCGGTCTCCAGAAACACCTCCAGCGCCCGGAGAATGCGCTTTTCATCCGCCGGGTGCAGCCGCTCCGCCGCGTCGGGGTCCACCTGTCCCAGCTCGGTAAGCAAAGGCCCGATACCCTCTCTGCGCAGGCGCTCCTGCAGGTGCATCCGAATCTCGCCGCCGGCACGGCCCCCGGCAAAGCCGTGGCCGCGAACCAGCGCGTCCAGATACAGCCCCGTGCCGCCCACAACGATGGGCAGCTTCCCCCGGCGCAGGATGTCATCCACGCACGCGGATGCCTCCAGGGCGTAGCGGGCGGCGGAGTAGTACTCCGTGGGGTCGGCCACTGCCACCATGTGGTGGGGCACGCCCCCCATCTCCTCAGCGGTAGGGGCGGCGGTGCCCACGGTCATCCCGCGGTAGATCTGCATGGAGTCGGCGGAGACCACCTCGCCGTTGTATTGCCTGGCCAGCAGCACACCCATTTTGGTTTTACCCGTGGCAGTGGGGCCCGCCACACAGACAATTTTAGGTGCCATGATTCCTCCCGGGTCAGTTTGATTTGTCGTTATCATTGGACAGATAGCCCGCGACAACCATGGCAATTCCAAAGATGCCGCCGAAATAACCGAAGATGTTGTTCATGGAGAACGCAATGCCGCACAGCAGCATTCCGATCCCTAGCAGCTGGATTTTGAATCCCTTCATCGGTCGATCTCCTTTTGCTGCAGAATTTTAAAGCGGGAGCCATATTCCGTCCTGCCTCGCAGCCGCGTGGGCGATCCCCCGCTTGCGCAGTCGCTCTCACGCCCGCTTAAACATCTTCTCCAGCTCGTATTTTCGCAGCTTCACCGCCACCGGGCGGCCGTGGGGGCAGTACTTGATTTCCCCGGACTGCACCCGATCCACCAGCACCCGCAGCTCCCGGGGATCGCTGTGCATCCCGGCCTTGATGGCCGCCTTGCAGGCCATGGTATGCAGCAACGCCTCCCGCCGCTCCGCCGGATTCCGGCCGGAGCGCAGAGCTTCCGCAAACTCCTCCAGCGTGGAAACCGCGTCTGCCGCGTCGATGTCCGAGGGAATCTCCCGCACCAGAACCGCGCCGCCGCCGAAGTCCTCGCAGGCGAAGCCGAACCGCTCCAGTGTGGGCAGGTTCTCCAGCAGAAGGTTCGCGTCCTCCCGGCTCAGCTCCGCCGCCACGGGCTTTAAAAGCTGTTGGCGCATGGGCGGTGTTTCCGCGGCGCTCATGCGGTCAAAGTTGACCCGCTCATGGGCGGCGTGCTTGTCGATGAGCCAGACGGTCTCATTCTCCGCCTCGCAGACGATATAGGTATTCAGCACCTCCCCGGCAATCCGCCAGGGCGTCTCGGTTGCAGGGGTGATGGTCTGCTGTTCCGGCAGCTCCACCGTCTGCTGGACGGGCTGCGGCTCCGCCGGTGCAGAATATCCGGCGCTCGCGTCCTCCGTCCGCTTCCCAGGGAGCGGGATCTCCGACGGTCCGGGCAGGGGCGGAATCGCCGGCGTGAACGGTTTCTTCTCCACGGCTGGGGTATACAGCGGCGCGGAAGCGCCGTGATCCGCAACCCGCGCCCCCATGCGCCACTCGCTGTTCCAGACCGGCTTTCCCTGGTCGGAGGGTGTCTGGGGCGCGGACTTTGCGCCCTGCTCCCGGTAGGCTTTGGCGTCCATGGACTGGAAAAAATCCTGCCGGGGATTCACCACCTCCTGGGGCGGACGGGGCGCGGGAGAGTCTGGCCCTCCGTCGCCGTCCAGCGCATCCAGCACCGTGTGATACACGGCGTCGAATACGTCGTGCTCCCGGGCGAACTTGACGATGGTTTTGGCGGGGTGGACGTTCACATCCACCCCGGTCACCGGCATGGTGACGAACAGGACGCAGCCGGGGAACTTCCCCTTCATGATCTGGTTGCGGTACCCCTCCTCCAGGGCAGCGGCCAGCAGCTGGGACTTGATAAACCGGCCGTTGACAAAAAAGGTCTGCATCCCCCGGGACCCCCGGCCGCACAGCGGCTTGGTCACAAAGCCGGACACCTGAATATCACCGCCTGCCCCCTCCACCGGGATCAGGGTTTTGGCAAATTCCCGGCCCAGCGCGGCGTATACTGCGGACTCGGCCCGACCGTCCCCGGGGGTGTGTAGCGCCTCTGTTCCGTCCTTGAGATAGCGGAAGGAGACATCCGGATGGGACAGGGCCAGATGCTGCATCAGCCCGGCCACCGCCGCGGTCTCCGCGCTGTCCTTGCGCATGAATTTCAGCCGGGCGGGAGTGTTGAAAAACAGATCCCGCACGGTGATGGTGGTTCCCTCCGGCGCACCGGCCTCCGTGACCTCGCCGGGGACGCCGCCCTCCAGGCGGAGAGACGCGCCCGCCGCCGCGCCGGGCTGCCGGGTCAGGATTTCCGTGCGGGACACGGCGGCGATGGCCGCCAGCGCCTCTCCCCGGAATCCCAGCGTCCCGATGCTCCCCAGGTCGCTCTCGGACCGGAGCTTACTGGTGGCGTGGCGCAAAAAGGCGGTGGGCAGTTCCCCCGGCGCGATGCCGCAGCCGTTGTCCGTGATGCGGATCAGGGACATTCCGCCGCCCCGGGTCTCCACCACCACGGCGGTGGCGCCGGCGTCCACGGCGTTTTCCACCAGTTCTTTGACAACACTGGCAGGCCGCTCCACCACCTCACCGGCGGCGATCAGATCCGCGACATGGGAGGACAGCTGTGCGATATGGGGCATGGATGGTCACCTCGTTTCTTTGATCAGGGATGGGCATGCGAAGAAGAGAAGCTCCCCCGCATTACCCCAGAATGGTCCACACGCTCAGGGCGTTGGCCGCCGCGTGGAGTCCGATGGACGCCCACAGCGTGCCGGAGCGGTCATAGACCCAGGCCAGGACGGCCCCGGGAGCCAGATACTGCACCATCAGCCAGAGGTAGGTCATGTCCTGCCGCACCACGACGAACTGCCACACATGCAGCAGCGAGAACAGCGCGCAGGATACGAGATAGGCCACCACCCGGCTTTTGCGGCGCAGGTTGCCGAACACCAGCCCGCGGAACAGCACCTCCTCCACAAACGGCGCGAGGAAGATGACGATCAGCAGCGTGGTGCGGGGTGCGGAGGAGATCCGGGCGGAAATGGCCATGTCGTTGAGGTTGGACTGGCTGTTGCCCAGAAGACCGGTGAGCCGGTAGACCAGCTCGTTGAGACCGTACAGCGCGATGAGTCCCACCGCCATCGTCTTGCAGGCGTCGCCCAGGTGGTCCGCCAGCACCCGGGAGGTGCGGCCCAGAAAGCCGTGGAAGATCACCGCCGTCACGGCAAACAGGAGATAGTAATAGATCATGTTCTGGAGCGAGGCGCTGATGGTGACGCCCAGCAGCCGTCCCGCCAGCGCGAACGCAGGCGCGGCGGCGAAGGGCAGCACCGCCAGATAAACCACGAAAAGCACGGTGCCGGCGATCTGTTCGCCCGCCGTCATCTCGCCGGTGAGTTTGCGTTTTGCCATGAAAGTACCTCCGGGTAAAAAGTTCGCGCTGCGCTCAGTGCAGCTTCTGCTTCAGCTCGTACAGGAGGCTCATGGCCTCAATGGGGGTCAGGGTATCCGGCTGGCAGCGCCGCAGGGCATCCAGCGCCTCCCCCTCCCCGATGGCGGAGAGAGAGACCTGATCGGCCTCCTGCCGGGGGGCCACATACTGCACGCCGTTCTCCCGCTCCAGCTCCTCCAGCACGGTCCGTGCCCGGACCACCACCTTCTCCGGCAGACCCGCCAATCTGGCAACCTCGATGCCGTAGCTGCGGTCGGCCCCGCCGGGGAGAATCTTGCGCAGGAAGATGATCTCCTCCCCCCGGGTCTTGACCGCGATGTTGTAGTTCACGGTGCCGGCAAGGCTGTTCTCCAGCTCCGTCAGCTCGTGGTAATGGGTGGCAAACAGCGTCTTGGCGCCCAGCAGCTTTTTGTCGGCGCAGTACTCCAGCACGGCCCGGGCGATGCTCATGCCGTCGAATGTGGAAGTGCCCCGGCCGATCTCATCGAGAATCAGCAGGCTGTTTTTCGTGGCGTGGTGCAGAATTTCGGACACCTCGGTCATCTCCACCATGAAGGTGGACTGCCCGGCGGAGAGATCGTCGCTGGCGCCGATGCGGGTAAAAATCCGGTCCACCACGCCGATGCGGGCGCTGGAGGCCGGGACAAACGAACCCATCTGGGCCATCAGGACGATCAGCGCCACCTGGCGCATATAGGTGGACTTGCCGGCCATATTGGGGCCGGTGATGATGGCCACCCGCTGCTCCCGCTCCCCCATATAGGTGTCGTTGGGGACGAACAGGGCGTCCCGGAGCACCTGCTCCACCACAGGATGGCGGCCGTCGTGAATGTCGATCACGCCGGATTCGTCCACGTCCGGGCGGCAGTAGTGGTTGTGGACAGCCACGGCGGCGAAGGAGCACAGCGCGTCGGCCTCCGCCACGGCGGCGGCGGCGCGCTGGATGCGGGGTGCCTCCGCGGCGATCTCGGCGCGCAGGGACTGAAACAGCTCGTACTCCAGCGCCACGGACCGCTCGTTGGCGGTAAGGATGGTGTGCTCCAGATCCTTCAGTTCCTGGGTAATATAGCGCTCGCCGTTCACGGTGGTCTGCTTGCGGATATAGCCCTCAGGCACCTTGTCTGCGAAGGACTTGGAGACCTCTATGTAATAGCCGAATACTTTATTATAGCCGATGCGGAGAGTGCGGATGCCGGTTTTTTCCTTCTCCTTGGCCTCCATGTCCGTGATGATGCCCTTGCCGCCGGTGAGAATCTCCCGCAGGCGGTCGATCTCCGGGTCGTAGCCGTCCCGGATGAAGCCCCCTTCCCGGACGGAGAAGGGCGGGTCGTCACAGATGGCGGCTGCGATCCTGGCGCCCACGTCGTCCAGCGTGTCCAGCTCGCCGGACAGCTCCGCCAGACGGCCGCTGCGGAACGAACTCAGCTGGGCGCGGAGACCGGGCAGCCTTTCGATGGCGGCGCGGAGGGAACTTAAATCCCGCCCGCCTGCGGAACCGTAGACAATGCGGCCGATGAGCCGCTCGATGTCGCCCAGGCCGGTCATGGCGGCGATCAGCTCCTCCCGGGCGATGGTGCCGTCCACCAGGGCCGCCACGGCGGCGCTGCGCCGGGAGATCGCGGTGACGGTGAGCAGCGGCCGCTCCAGCCAAGAGCGGAGCATCCGCCCGCCCATGGGGGTTTTGGTCTTGTCCAGCACCCACAGCAGGCTGCCCCGCTTCTCCTTGCCCCGGAGGGTTTCCGTCAGCTCCAGATTCCGCCGGGCCGCCAGATCCAGCTCCATGAACAGCCCCTGTTCGTAATAGTCCAGCTCGTGGAGATAGCTCAGGTCGGTTTTCTGCGTCTCGTACAGGTAGTCCAGCAGCCCCCCCAGCGCCATGGCGGCGGCGGGGTTCCCGGCGGGAAGGCGCCCGAAGGCATCGTCCCCGAACTGAGCGCGGATATTTTTCTCCGCCGCGCTGAGGAGGAAGCGGCGCTCGCCGCCGTTTTCCACACGGCAGTGGAATTTGTCCGTCAGCACGGCCTTCAGACTTTCCTCCGCGAAAGCGCCGTCGCTGAGCACGGTCTCGGCGGGGGCGAACCGCCCCAGCTCGTTGATCACATGCTCCAGCCGATCCTTCCCGGAGAATGCCGTCAGATGGGTCTTGCCGGTGGAAATGTCGCAGAAGCTCACCCCCGCGTACCGGGAGTCCAGGTAGATGCCGCACAGGAAGTTGCCGGATTTGTCCTCCAGGCAAGCGGCGTCGATGACGGTGCCGGGGGTGACCACCCGGATGATGTCCCGCTTCACCAGGCCCTTTGCCAGCGCCGGATCCTCCATCTGCTCGCAGATGGCCACCTTGTAGCCCTTGGCGATGAGGCGGGCGATGTAGCTGTCGCAGGAGTGGTACGGGATGCCGCACATGGGGATTTTTTCCTCGGCGGACTTATTGGGGTCCTTGTCCCGGCTGGTCAGAGTCAGATCCAGTTCGGCGGAGGCCGTGAGGGCGTCGTCCGCGAACATCTCATAGAAATCACCCAGGCGAAAAAACAGGATGGAGTCCGGGTTGTCTTTTTTTATTTCCAGATATTGCTTCATCATGGGGGTCAGTTCCGCCATGGGCTCACCTCGTCGTTCTCATTTCAATCTCTTTCAGGGCCGCCGCGATCTCTCGGGTCACCAGCGGCGCATGGTATCCGCGCAGCGGAATGAATGCCGCCGCCCGCTCCGTTTCCAGCATGGCTCACAGCTCCTCGGTCATGCCGCCCCGAATGCGGTGCAATCGGCTTCCCAGAATCTTTTCCAGCCGGCCATAGGCATAGTCGCCGGTGCAGTGGCCGGTGTAGTATACCGTGTTCCCCGTCAGCAGCGCCCGGCCGGTGCGGTCGATCAGCGCGTCGGCATCCGCATCGTCCGCCGGCAGCTCAAACAGGTGGAAGCCGGCGATCACCGCGTCCAGCTCCCGGCCCAGCAGAGCCTCCGCCTTGGCGCGGATGTTCACGATGCCCCGATGGGCACAGCCGGCCACCAGCACGGCCTTCCCCTCCGTCGTGATCAGCAGATCCTGCTCGTGGCGGAACGCGTCGGGACGGTGGGCGCCGTCCGGCAGCAGCTCGGTCAGCTTCTCGCTGGCGCTCATGGAGCCGAAGTCGTCGCTCACATCGTCAAACAGCGTCAGCTCGTCTCCGATCCGAGTCACGCCCCGGGTGGTCACGAAGCGGTCCGCAAACTCCCGCAGCGCCGGATCGATGCCGATGTAGCGCCGTGTTCCGTCCGGTTCGGCGGCGTAGTACGCGCCGAAGGCGCCCTCGTGGACGCAGACCCTGGCGCGCTGATTTTTCTGAAGAAACGTCCGCAGACCGCCGCCGTGATCGTAGTGCCCATGGGACAGAACCGCAATATCCACGGCGGAAAGATCCACGCCCAGCGATTCCGCGTTGGCGGCGAAGGCCGGGTTGGGACCCGTGTCGAACAGGAGTTTCGTGCGGGCGGTCTCAAAGTACAGCGACAGCCCGTGGGCGTGGCGCAGAGTTTCGCCGCAGGCGGTATTTTCCAGCAGGACGGTCATTTTCACGGACACTCTCTCCTCTCTTATTGCACGGTCTCGCCGTACAGAGCCCAGGTGTTGCTGCTCAGAATCCTTGCCTCGGCGAACCCGCCGATCAAATTCTCATCTCCCCGGAGGCGCACCAGGCGGTTTCCCTCCGTCCGGGCGGAAAGGGGCCAGTCCGCATCGTCGGACTTCCCGTCCACCAGCACCCGGACGGTGCTGCCGATGTAGGCGGCGTGAAGCGTGGCGGAGTGGGCGTTCTGCACCTCCAGCAGCTTGTCAAACCACTGCTGCTTCTCCTCCCGGGGCACGGTGTCCGGCAGTTCCGCGGCCCGGGTACCGGGGCGCGGGGAGTACAGAAAGGTAAACAGGGCGTCGAAGCCCACCTCGTCCACCAGGGAAATCGTGTCCATGGCCTCCGCCTCCGTTTCGCCGGGGAAACCGATGATCACGTCGGAGGTCAGAACCAGACCGGGCATGACAGCCTTGGCGTAGCGCACCAGCTCCAGATACTGCTCCCGGGTGTAGCGGCGGTTCATCTCCCGCAGAACCCGGTCGTTGCCGGACTGGAAGGGCAGGTGCATCTGCTTGGCCACATGGGAACACGCAGCCATGGTATCGAACAGCTTGGGGCTGGCGTCCTTGGGGTGGCTGGACATGAAGCGAATCCAGTAGTCGCCGGGGATGGCGTCGATCTGCCGCAGCAGGTCGGAAAAGTCGTATCCGGTGTCCAGATCATTGCCGTAGGAGTTGACGTTCTGCCCCAGCAGGGTGATTTCCCGATAGCCGGCGGCGATCAGGCCGCGCACCTCTTCCAGCACACAGCCGGGGTCCCGGGACCGCTCCCGGCCCCGGACGTAGGGCACGATGCAGTAGGTGCAGAAATTGTTGCAGCCGTACATGATGGAAACCCAGGCGCGGATGGCGTCCTCCCGAACCACGGGCAGCCCCTCGGCGATGGTGCCGTGCTCGTCCTCCACAGAGAACACCCGGCGGTGGGTCTCGTACACCTGCCACAGAAGCTCCGGAAATTTCCACAGAGCGTGGGGGCCGAACACCAGATCCACATGGCGGTAAGATTCTTTCACCCGTTTGGCCACCCGCTCCTCCTGCGCCATGCAGCCGCACAGGCAGATGACCTGCTCGGGGTTTTCCTTTTTTGTGTGGGTCAGTGCCCCCAGATTGCCGAATACCCGCTGCTCCGCGTGCTCGCGGACGGCGCAGGTGTTCAGAAGCACCAGATCGGCCTCCTCCGGCCGGTCGGTGAAGGAAAAGCCCATGGCCGAGAGCATCCCCTGAATGCGCTGGCCGTCCGCCACGTTCTGCTGGCAGCCGAAGGTGTCCACACAGGCAACGGGGTGCGCCTCCCGGGCGGCAAACATGGTTTTGATCTTCTCTTCATAATCCCGCTGCCCGTCCAGATCGGGCGCGGAAACCAGTACGTCTTTGCGTTCCAAAAATCAATCCTCCAAAAAATGGTGATACTTTGCGCTATTTTAACTGAACTATCATAGCACAAACGTCGAAAAAGTACAAGCCCGGCAGGGCTTGTACTTTTTCTCTCACGCCTCCCGGGGATCGGGATCCCCGTCCAGCGCGGCGAAATATCGGTAGTAGGGCAGCAGGAAGTCATACCCCCCGCAAAGATGCTCCACGATGTCCCGGGAAAACAGCTCGTCGGTCAGTTTGTCCTCATGCCCGATGGAGTAATTCTTTTTCTGATACCACGGCTCCAGCAGCTTGGAAGGCGCCTCGCCCCGCGGGCGCTTGTACTCCTCCCCCTCCAGCATGAACTCGCTTTGGAGGCGCAGGGCGTCTGTCAGCTGCTCCATGATCTTGGGGTCGGCGTCCATCCGGGCGCGGAGCTTGGCCATGGTCACCGGGCGAACCATGTAGCAGCCCATGCCGTAGCTCCAGCCCTCCGGCCCCAGCTCGAACCAGAAGCAGGGCGACTCCGTCCAGATCTCGTGGGGCTGCTCCACCGAAAACCACAGGTGATCCTTGTAGGGACCCCGGCCCCGGAGCCTGCGGGCGTCCCGGTAAATCCGGGAGACCCGGCAGATCAGCCCCTCATCCGGGCACTCCCGGGCGATGTGGTCGTACACCTCCCGCGCCAGAGTGCGCATGGGATTGTAAAAGTGATCCAGATAGGACTGCTTGTTCTCCTCGAACCACGCTTTTTCATTGTTGAAACGGATTCCCCACATGAAATCCACCGTCTCGCTGTCAAATCCCTGAAACATGGGTCCTCCTCCTGTTCCTAGACGTCCCGCTTTCCCTCCAGCTTGCGCAGCTGGGCCGTAAATTCCTCCGGCAGGGGGCAGGTAAGCTCCACCGGTTCTCCCGTGCGGGGGTGGAGAAACCGAAGTCCCGCGGCGTGGAGGCACTGTCCCGTCAAGCCGGGAACCGGCTTTTTGTTTCCGTAGACCGTATCGCCCAGAATCGGGTGGCCGATGCTGGCCAGGTGCACCCGGATCTGGTGGGTGCGGCCCGTCTCCAGCCGGCAGCGCACATGGGTGAAGCCGCCGTAGCGGGCGATGACCTCCCAGTGGGTGACGGCGCGGCGGCCATTGGCGGTCACCGCCATCTTCTTGCGGTCTGTGGAATGACGGCCGATGGGCGCGTCCACCGTGCCGGAATCCTGGCGCAGGTTCCCCACCACAATGCACTCGTATGTCCGAGCCAGGGTGTGATCCGCCAGCTGGGCGGCCAGCTTCTGATGGGCAAAGTCGTTCTTCGCCGCAATGATCAGCCCCGAGGTGTCCCGGTCGATGCGGTGGACGATGCCCGGGCGCAGCACCCCGCCCACGCCGGACAGGGAGTCCCCGCAGTGGTGCAGCAGGGCGTTGACCAGCGTGCCGTCCGGATGGCCGGGGGCGGGGTGCACCACCAGACCCTTGGGCTTGTTTACCACGATGACGTCGCCGTCCTCGTAGACCACGTCCAGGGGGATATCCTCCGCCGCCACCTGCGCCGTCTCCGGCTCGGGCAGCTCCAGCTGGAGGGTTTCGCCCCCGGCGAGACGGTGATTTTTGGCCAGCACTTTGCCGGCGCTCTTCACCCGTCCCTCCTCCAGCAGCCGGGCGGCGGCGGAGCGGGTCAGGTCCTCCACAGCGGAGGCAAGATAGGCGTCCACCCGGCAGCCGGCGCCGGTCTCGTTCACCTGGAGCGTGCGTCTTTCCATCTCACCGCTTCACCCGATCATATTTCTCGTAAAACCACAGATAGTAGATCACGCCCAGCACGGCGCCGGACACCACGCACATGTCCGCCACGTTAAAGACGGGGTATCTGATAAACTGAACGTTGAACATATCCACCACATACCCCAGCCGCACCCGGTCGAGGATGTTGCCGATGCCGCCGGCCGCGATCAGCGTCCCGGCGACGCGGCCCAGCGGGTGGCGGACGATTTTTTTCAGCAGCACGTACATCACCGCCGCCACGATGACGGTGGTGATGCCCACCAGCACCCAGCGCATCCCGGAAAAGCTGGACCACGCTGCACCGAAATTGTGGACGGTGTACAGCTCCATAAAACCGGGCAGCAGCGCCCTCGACTGGCCCAGCGGGAGATTGGCGGTGATCCAGTGCTTGACCCACTGGTCGGCGGCCAGCAGCGCGGCGCCCAGAACGACATACAGCATAGCAGGTAAACTCCTTGTTTTGTCCGGGGGAGCGCTCACTCCTTCACCCGGAAGTAGATGGTGTGGATTTTCTCTCCCTCCGCCGCCTGACGCTTGGTTTCAAACAGCTGGAGGGACTCCACGAACTGGACAAATTTCTTGTACCGGAAGTTCCGGACATCGAAATCGGGCATCTTCTTGCTGATCAGCTCCCCCAGCCGGGAGGAAAGAATCCAACCGTCGTCCTCGGAGTTTTCCTCCGCCAGCTCGGTCAGCGTCCGCTTCACCAGCTCCAGATCGGAGCCGGCCTTGGCCTCCGGGGCCTTTTCCGCCTCCGGCAGCTTTTTGATTTTCCCGGCGGACTTGCCCGCGGCGGATTTCGCCGGTTCCGCCGGGGCGGGCTGGGCGGCGGCGTACAGCAGGTCGATATAGGAGAATTTATTACAGGCGGAAATGAAGGACTGGGGCGTCTTCTGCTCGCCCAGACCCAGCACATACTTCTCCGACTCCCGCAGCCGGGCGGCCAGACGGGTGAAGTCGCTGTCGGAGGAGACGATGCAGAACGCGCCGACGCGTCCCTCGTACAGCAGATCCATGGCGTCGATGATCAGGGCCGAATCCGAGGAGTTCTTGCCGCTGACGTTGCTGTACTGTTGAATGGGCTGGATGGAGTTGTTCAGAATGACCTCCTTCCAGGAGCTCATCTGACGGGAGGTCCAGTCGCCGTAAATCCGCTTGATGATGACATTGCCCAGATTGTTGGCCTCGTTGAGAATGACCTCGGTATACTTGCCGGCGATATTTTCCGCGTCGAACAGCACCGCGATCTTCATTTCACTGTCCATGGCGTCTCCTTTCCCGGGAGTCCGTTTTCCCGTTCCAAATCAAAATCTTACCTTGAATCATAGCATACCCAGTTTCAAAAGAAAAGCCCGGATGCGTCCGCATCCGGGCTTTTCTTCAGATCAGCCAGCGGTTCACCAGCGGAATTCTCCGCAGCGTCTCATAAACCAGGCAGCTGCAGCCCAGAAGCAGCGCAGTCATCATCGGCACCGTCACGATGGCGGGGCCGATCCGGGCAGTAATCCCGAAGTACGCAAACATCTTGAGGAAAAAAATGTGAACGAGGAAGACACAGAACGACGCCTTGGAGAGATACTCCAGCCCGCGGCCCACCGCATCCGGAATGCGGACAGACAGGCACAGTCCATAGACGCCGACGGCAATCAGGCACATTCCGACCCCCATGCCCTCCAAAAAGTGAGCGTCCAGCGCTCCTGCCTTCGAAGAGGCCGCCCAGCTGCCGAAAAAGGCCAGGAAAAAGCCCGCCGCAGCCATTACAGCCCAGGGCCATCGATTGCGGGAATGCGCATGGTATTCCGACAGGTAATGGCCCAGCAGCGTGTACCCGATGGAGGCGTACGTCATATTCATGAGCCACTGTTTGGGAATCCCCACCAGCAGGGTAAACGGCCAGTAGGTCTTGACGGTGGGATAGAGGATTCCCAGCAGGAACCACAGCCCCAGAAGATATTCCAGCTGCCGCTTGTCCGCATGCGCCGCCACCAGCTGCGTGACGGGCAGAAACGCATATACCAGCAGCATAATGTGCAGGTAATACAGGTGCTCCTCGTGGCGGAACAGGAGGACGTCCTTCGCCGCCCGGATCAGGGCGGGTACGCTTATCTGTCCAAAGAGCAACAGGCCGAACACCTTGTAGCAGGCCGCCCAAAACAGCAGCGCGATCAGCAATCGCGGAAAATTTTTCGTGTAGAGCTTTTTGAGCGTCATCTTTTTGTTGGCGTGCAGCAGCAGCGTTCCGCTGGCCAGGAGAAACAGCGACACGCTGACGTGGGAAATGCTGGCCCAAAAAAGTGCGCACAGCCAGGGCGGCGTCCCGACAGCAGCCGCGGCAAAGGCGGGCACCGCCACATGGCTGATGAGCACATCGCAGATTGCAATGGTTTTGACGAGGTCCACCGCATGATCTCGGGTATGTACGGTATGCGCTGTTAAATCTGTTGTGGTATTCATAAAGAGCCTTTCCGCCCGTGAATAATCGAAATTTGGAAAAAGGCGAAAGGTCGGGGCGGTTTGCCCCGACCTTCAGAGTATGCGATTTTTAAATTGCAACGTCTCGCCGGCAGAGCGGCGGGAGATCTCTCAGAACTGCGGCAGCTTCGCCACCACGGCGGCGCAGCGGGGGCAGAGCGTGGGATGATCCGCGTCCTCGCCTACCTTGGGGGTGTGGGTCCAGCAGCGCTCGCACTTGCCGCCCTGGGCGGCGCTGACCTCCACGGTGAGGCCGGGGAAATTGCTCCCTCTGCCCACGGCGGAATCGGCGGCGGGCGCCGCGGCGGAGACGCGGCAGTCGGAGACGATGAACACCTCGGCCAGGCTGATGCCGAAGGCGGCCATCACCGCCTTGGCGGACGCATCGTCATCGGCGTGCAGGGTGACGCAGGCCTCCAGAGACTTGCCGATCCGCTTGTCGGCCCGGGCGGTCTCCAGCGCGGCATTCACGTCGTCCCGCAGTTTTTCCACGGTGTCCCACTTCTCCATGGCCTTCTCGCTCAGCGCGTAGTCGGCAAAGACGGGATTCATCTCGTTGAACACCACGTTGCGCCCGTCGTCCCTGTCCCGGTGGGGCATGGCCTGCCAGATTTCGTCGCAGGTGAAAACCAGAATCGGGGCCATGATTTTCGTCATGGTGTCCAGAATCAGGAACAGAGCCGTCTGGGCGCTGCGGCGCTTGAGTCCATCCCGCTCCTCGCAGTACAGGCGGTCCTTGATGATATCCAGATAGAAATTGGACATCTCCAAAACGCAGAAGTCGTTGACCGAGTGGGTGACCGCAAGAAACTCGTAGTCATTGTAAGCCTGGGCGCACTTTTCGATCAGGGCGTTCAGCTTCGACATGGCCCAGCGGTCCAGCTCCTGCATCTGTCCGGGCGCCACCAGATCGTCGGCGTTGAAGCCGTCCAGATTGCCCATGCAGTACCGGGCGGTGTTGCGGAACTTCAGGTAGTTCTGGGAGAGCTGCTGGAAAATCCGATCCGAACCGCTCACATCGGAGTGGTAGTCCGCGGAGGCCGCCCACAGCCGCAGCAGATCCGCGCCGTACTTGTTGAAGATCTCGGCGGGATCCATGCCGTTTCCGGCGGATTTGTGCATGGCCTTTCCCTGCTCATCCACCGTCCAGCCGTGGGTGATGCACTCCTTGAAGGGAGCGCCCTTGCCGAAGGCGCCGACGGCGGTCAGCAGCGAGGACTGGAACCAGCCACGGTACTGATCCAGGCCCTCCATATAGACCGTGGCGGGCCAGAAGCCCTGGTCCTTCTGCATGGAGGCATAGTGGGTGGAACCGGAGTCAAACCAGCCGTCCAGCGTATCCTCCTCCTTGGTAAAGCCGGACTGGGAGCCGCAGTGGGGGCAGGCGAAGCCCGCCGGCAGGATCTCCTCCGCCTCTTTGGAGAACCAGGCGTTGGAGCCCTCCGCCGCGAACAGGGCGGAGATGGCGTTGATGGTCTCGTCGGTGACCACGGGCTTGCCGCAGTCCTTGCAGTACACCACGGGGATGGGCAGACCCCACCTGCGCTGGCGGGAAATGCACCAGTCGGAGCGCTCGCGGATCATGGCTTTCATCCGGTCCTCGCCCCAGGCCGGAACCCAGCGCACATCGTCGCAGGCGGCGCAGGCCTCGTCCTTGAAGGACTCCACGGAGCAGAACCACTGGGGCGTGGCGCGGAAGATGATGGGTCCCTTGCAGCGCCAGCAGTGGGGATAGCTGTGGACGATCTTCTCGGAGGCGAACAGAGCGCCGCTCTCTTTCATGTCGTTCAGAATGACGGGGTTAGACTCCTCGGTCTTCATACCGGCGTACTTGCCGGCGTAATCGGTGTGGCGGCCCTGATCGTCCACGGGCACCACCATGTCCATGCCGTAGCGGCGGCAGGTCTGATAGTCGTCCGCGCCGAAGCCGGGGGCGGTGTGGACGCAGCCGGTGCCGGAGTCCATGGTGACGTAATCCGCCAGCAGCAGACGGGAGGTTTTGTCCAGGAAGGGGTGGCGGGCCAGCATGTTCTCAAAGAACGCGCCGGGGTGGGACTCCAGAATCTCGTAGGAATCGAACCCGCCCAGGTGCATGACCTTCTCGGTGAGGGCCTGGGCCATGATATAAATTTCTCCGTTGGGGGCCTTCACCAGAGCGTACTCCTCCTCCGGGTGCAGGGCGATGGCCAGGTTGCCGGGCAGGGTCCAGATGGTGGTGGTCCAGATCACGAAGAACAGCTTCGATTTGTCGCAGCCGGGCAGCTTGCCCAGATCGTCGTCCATGGGGAACTTGACATAGACGGTGGTGCAGGGGTCGTCCTGATACTCGATCTCCGCCTCGGCCAGGGCGGTCTCGTCCCGGGGACACCAGTACACAGGCTTGAGTCCCTTGTAGATATAGCCCTTCTTGTACATCTCGCCGAAGACCTTGACCTCTCCGGCCTCGAAGCTGGGATCCATGGTCTTGTAGGGATGTTCCCAGTCGCCGATGACACCCATGCGTTTGAAGCCGTCCATCTGCACGTCGACATAGTGCTGGGCGAATTCGTGGCAGGCGGAGCGGAACTCGGGCACGCTCATGGCCTTGCGGTCCAGCTTGTTCTGCTTGATGATGGCAGACTCGATGGGCATGCCGTGGTTGTCCCAGCCGGGGATATAGGGGGTGTAGTAACCCCGCATGGCATAGGACCGGGTGATGAAGTCCTTGATGGACTTGTTCAGCGCATGGCCCATGTGCAGCGCGCCGTTGGAGAACGGAGGGCCGTCGTGCAGGCTGAAGAGGGGCTTGCCCTCGTTCTTTTTCAGCAGCTCGCCGTAAACGTCCTGCTCCGCCCAGCGCTCCTGGATCTCCGGCTCCCGCTTGGGCAGACCCGCCCGCATGGGGAAGTCGGTCTTCGGCAGGTTGATGGTCTTGTTGTAATCCATATCTGTGTCTCTCCTATCATATCCGAATCATAAATCTGTACCGATTCAGTATTCCACAATCACGCGGCGGCAGGCACGGCAGAGATGGGCGGCGGGAAATTCCCCCGCCAACAGCTCCACATCCTCCCTGTCGCGGAGCAGGGTGTGCTTTTTCGACTGTGACGACCAAAGGAGCGGCCATTTTCCATAGAGATATCCGTCTTCCATCTCGTTTCCGCAGTCCGGGCAGGTCATGGTCTGCGCTCCTTTCTCCGGGCGAACTGACGCCAAAAACAAAAAACGCCCTGTCTCCACATAAGAGACAAAGCGTTTGAAAACACTCTGCGGTACCACTCTTGTTGCCGCCGATTCCGGCGGCCCCTCGCTCCCGCAAATACGGGGCGGCGGGATAACGTCCGCCATGCGTCCAAGCTTACTCGCGTCGTCTTTCAGCCGGAGGCTCCAAGGTGATTTTCATCTTCCCCGCTGACCGCCTCGCACCGTGCGGCGGCTCTCTTTGCAGCGTCCGGGAAATTACTCGTCCTTTTCTTCGCCATTTCTTCACCAGATGTTCAGTTACGGCACTATAATATCATGTTTTTCCGGTTTGTCAATCACAATTTCCCTCCGCTTACTGATATCGGTACTGTCTGCCGGCGTATGTATCCACGCACCGGAGGAACATGTCGTGGCTGCGGAACTCCAGCATCTGACACCCCTCGGTCTCGTGGAAAGAGACTACCCGGTTTTTTGTATCCACCCAGATTCTCCAAAGAGGGCTTGCGGCCGCCGTTGTTTCCAACATCATCTCTCCCTTCCGAACGCTTCCATGCAAAAGACTTTTATGTAGGATGAGACGTTCTTATCACCAAAAAAGTTTCACCGGTGCGCAGATTTTTTACCCGTCTGTCTTCTTCAGCGCGGTCAGCGCGTCCTGTACGTCGGAGCGGAACTGCTTCCAGGCCTCCGGGTGCTCCACGTAGTACTTCGGGCAGTTCTTCCCCGTCACGTCGTAATGGCGGATCACATCGTCCGCGGTCAGATCCAGCTGATCGCACAGCCACGCCGTCAGCTCCACCGTCCGGCTGTAGGTCACGTCGCTGAACTTTCCCGTGTCGTCGGGGTGGCAGACCTCGATGGAGATGGTGTCAACGTTGCGGCTGTTGGAGGCGTAGGAAATCTCCGTCAGGGGGATGCACTGGAGCACCTCGGCGTCCAGTCCCACGATGAAGTGGGCGCTGGCGTAGACGCCGTCGTCGCCGGAGGACAGGCTCTCAAAATAGCTGCGGTTGGCCCGGGCTGTGGTGCCGGGGTTTCCCACATAGTGGATGACGATTCCGTCAATCTTCTTCAGCGCCGTGCCGGGCCGGGAATAGGGATTCACCGTCAGAAAGTCCTGTTCCACGTATTCCGGCAGCGCAACGCGCTCACCGGGCAGGCCCCGGTGAGCATGGAAAAACCAGACCCCCAGCCCGGCGGCAAGGAACAGCGCCGCCAGGCAAAGGGCCGGGAGTCTTGATCTTGTCCGCCTGCGGCGGCGTCTCCTCCGTGGGGGCATCCGCTCAGCCTTCCGCCGTGTCGGTGTCCGGCGTCAGACCTTCCGCGGCGGCAGCTTCAGCGGCCTTGGTCGCGGCAGCCTCGGTCTTCTCCCCGTCGCGGTTGGCCTGTTCCGTCGTCACCAGCGGGTGCTCCTCCGTGACAAGCCCCATCTCTTTCAGCGCCGCGATGGTGGAGGTGTTGTCAGCGTTCAGGCTGATATTGGCATAATATGTTCTTCCGTTCTGATCGGTGCTAAGGCAATACAGACTCAAATTGCACGCGTAGGAACGGGTTTCCTCCTGTGCGATTTCGTTTGAGCCGAACCGTCCGGCGCCGATATCCTCCAGCACCGCCTGATACAGGATGCGGCCCTGCTCGGAGGTGAGCGTCACGTTGCGGTAATCGCCGCCGTATCCGTTCTCGACGAAATAGTCGAATTCCCCGCCGGTGATGTCGGTAACCTGTTTTCCCTCGAACAGGCTGGCGAGCTGCACCCTCGGCTCGGAGCAGAGGGCATCCAGCTGAGCCGCCGCCCCGCCGGCGGTTTTTACGTCCGCCGTCGAGTAATACAGATCGTAGTCCCGCTCCAGGACACTGCCGTTCGTCAGCGTATAGGTCAAGCCGACGCCGGCGAAGCGGTAACCCGCATTTTCATCGGAGTACCGGTACTCCATCGTCCGCGGCTGCTGCACCGCCTTTTCGGCGATGATCTGCCGGTGCGCGGAGGTGATCGCGGCGATCAGGTCGGCGTCCTCGGTTTCAAAGTTCAGATAGTTCTCGCCGCTGACGGTCATCCGGACGGATTCGACCTGCGCCGCGTCGGGTACCCGGCTCTCCACACCCAGAAGATCGAAGGACATGGCCACGCTGAACAGCACCAGTACCGCCGCCAGCACGGCGGCGCCTTTCCAGGCGGCCTTCCACACGCGGAAGGACTTCAGCAGCAGCATCTCCGCCGCGAAATAGCCCGCCAGACCCATCAGCACCATGCACACCAGCACACCGGCAAGGGAGTAGTCCGCGGAGCTGAGGTACTGGCCCCAGGTCAGGAAATACAGGCCCTGCCCCAGACCCAGCGCCGCGCAGACGGCCACGCCGTACTTAAACACCGGCTTTGCCCAGCCCACGGAGACCGTGTCTCCCGCCGCCTCGCTGCGGCGGCGGCGGTATGCCGCCAGAGCCAGCACCGCCAGTACTGCGCCCGCGGCTGCGAACACCCACACGCCCTGCAGTCCATCGGGATTCAAATACACCCGGGACACATTGCCGTCCGCCGCCCATTCAAGGGAGGTTTGCAGCTTCTGGTACAGATACACCGCCGGGGACAGCCACAGCGACGTCTCCGAATAGCCGCCGGAGCCGTCGATGCCGTAGAGGAAGAGCCCGGCAAAGGTCCGTACCAGCCACTCCGCACCGATGACCAGCACGTTCAGGATGGCGTAAAACACGGGGATGGCCAGAATCTGGCCGGTGAACATGGCGCAGAACACCGCGAAGGAGAAAAAGAACACGGTGAGGCAGCAGGTCACCGCCAGCCACAGTCCAAGCGGACCCCAGGCGACGATCCCGTCACCGCCGGTCAGCTGAACCAGCGCCGTCAGCAGGAAAACCGCCGCATGGGTCAGGCACATCATAAACAGTCCGGAGAGGTAGCTGGTCAGAAACAGCCCCTCCCTGCGGAGGGGGAAGCTGTGCATCATCCCCACAGACCGGGGGGCGCACAGATAAGAAAACAGCGCCATGGCGAACAGGCACCCGAAGATCAGCGCCATGGTCACCGCCGGGGCCGCGGTCATATTCAGCACATCCAGCGACATATCCAGACGGGTGTAAATACGCTGGGAGTAGGCGGCATGAAGGGTGGAGTACTGGATCATCGGCATCATGATGACCCAGAGGATCGTGTAAACCGCCCACAGCGGCCAGAACCGGGTCAGGTTCTTGCGGAACAGCGTCCGATTGAACGGCCCGAACGGCGCCTTCCCCCGCACCGCCGGCGTAACCGCCGCTGCGGTCTCAGAGGACGATGTCTTTAACTGCATAATCAGCACCTCCCAGTTCGTAGATAAAGATTTCCTCCAGCGTCAGCGGCACAGCGTCCACCAGCAGAGGACTGTACTGCGCCAGAACGCGGGTGGATTCTTCGGCGCTCATGCGCATGATAAGGGTGTGGATACGTCCGATGCGGGAAGCGTGCAGCACCGGCAGCTCTGCCGGCACCTCGGTCACGCCGTCGGGGAACACCACCTGCATCTTCACCATGTTGTCCTGGAGCTGCGCCAGGCTCCGCTCCAGCAGCACCCGTCCGTGATCCAGAATGCCGACGTGGTCGCACACATCCTCCAGCTCCCGCAGGTTGTGGGAGGACACCAGAACCGTGGTGCCCCGCTCGGATACGTCGTTCATAATCAGCGACCAGACCTGCCGGCGCATCACCGGGTCCAGTCCGTCCACCGGTTCGTCCAGAATCAGGTACTCCGGCAGGCAGCACATGGCCAGCCAGAAGGCAACCTGCTTCTGCATGCCCTTGGACAGCCGCCGGATGGTCCGCTTTTCGTCGATTTTGAACACGTCCTTCAGCTTCTCATACCGCTCCATGGAGAACTGGGGATAAAATCCCCGGTAAAAGCGCATCATATCCGCAACCGATGACTGCAGGAAATAATACCAGTCGTCCGGGATGCTGGCCACGCGGGCCTTCAGCGCCGGATTTTCCCACACCGGTTCCCCTTTAATGCGCAGCTCGCCGGAATCCTGGCGGTAAATGCCGGTCAGGTGCCGGATCAGGGTGGACTTGCCCGCGCCGTTGGGCCCCACCAGACCGTAGATGCTGCCCGCCGGCACCGACAGCGTAACGCCGTCCAGCGCGGGGAACCCCTCGAATTTTTTCGTGACATCACGCACTTCAATCATGGACGTTCTCCTCCTCCAACAGCTCCAGCAGCTCCGCCCGGGCAACGCCCAGATAGCGCAGCTCCCCCAGCAGCTCCCGGATTTTTTTCTTCAGCTCCTGCCTGCGGACGCTGTCCGCACCCGCATTCTCCGCGGCAAAGCTTCCCTTGCCCGGAACGGAGTAGATATACCCCTCGCTTTCCAGATCGGTATAGGCCCGCTGGATCGTATTGGGGTTGATGGCCAGCTGCGTCGCCAATGCCCGCACAGAGGGCAGCTTGTCGTCTGTCCCCAGCGCACCGGTGACAATCAGTTTTCGCAGCTCATCCTTGATCTGCTCGTAGATCGGTCTGGAATCCCGATAATTTAAGCTGATCATCCGATCACCTCCCATGGTCTGCGGCGCCGTTCCGGCGGCCGCGATGTGTATTAACCGTCCTAGTACAGTTAACATAGCATGACGGGCAGCGCCTGTCAACGCTTTTTTCATGGAAGGTTTCGGGTATTTCCGGCGCGGCAGTTCCTGTTTTTCCCCAAAGCGGCCGATTTGATCGGAAAATCAGCAGAATTTTCTTTACAATTGGAAGGATGTGTGATACATTACTTTAGCACGCAATCGCGCGACACTCTCCCCGGCACTTCGTTTTGCGGACTTTCACCGGCCCAGAACGCAGTCCCGCGGGTAACAGACTGAAAGGTGGAAACCATATTATGCTGCGCAAAGAAGAAAAAACCGCGATCATTGACGCGAACCGCACCCACGAAAGCGACACCGGGTCCCCCGAGGTTCAGATTGCCATTCTGAACGAGCGGATCAAGGTTCTGACCGACCACATGAAGCAGAACCCGCAGGACAAGCACTCCAACCGGGGCCTGCTGCAGATGGTCGGCAAGCGCCGCCGCCTGCTGGATTACCTGATGAAGAAGGATATTGAGCGCTATCGTATCCTGATCGCCAAGCTGGGTATTCGTAAGTAAGAATGAATGAAGGGCGGTGTAGTATGCCTGCACCGCCCTTTCTTTCATATCGCCGGGGAGCATTTCCTTCGGCGGACGTTCATGAACTGCGCCCCGGAGCCGCGCAAAGCCTTTAGCAGTTGAAAAAGGGATTGGGTTTCCTCACGAGCCTTTTTTCAAGTGCTAAATGGTGGTGGCTCCTGCGCGACGACACTGTGCAAAGGAGAAAAAATTATGTCAACAATCATCACCAAACGCCAGTACCCCAACTATCACAAGTATGAGATGGAGCTGGCCGGCCGCCCCCTGACTCTGGAGGTGGGCAAGCTGGCCGAGCTGGCCAACGCCGCCGTCATGGTGGGCTACGGCGACACCCGCGTGCTCTGCTGCGCCACCGCCTCTTCCCGTCCCCGGGACGGCGTGGACTTCTTCCCCCTGTCCGTGGATTTTGAGGAGAAGATGTACTCCGTGGGCCGCATTCCCGGCAGCTTCAACCGCCGCGAGGGCCGTCCCGGCGAAAAGGGCGTCCTGACCTCCCGGGTCATCGACCGCCCCATCCGCCCTCTGTTCCCGTATGACTTCCGCAACGACGTGTCCATCATGTGCACCGTCATGAGCGTCGATCACGACTGCTCTCCCGAAATTGCCGCGCTGATCGGCACCTCCGCCGCTCTGGCCATCTCCGACATCCCCTGGAACGGGCCTGTGAGCGCCCTGAAGGTGGGTCTGGTGGACGGCAAGCTGGTGTTCAACCCCACCGCCGAGCAGCGCAAGACCTCCGATCTGGACGTAACCGTGGTCTCCACCGGCAAGAAGGTGGTCATGATCGAGGCCGGCGCCAACGAGGTGGACAACGACACCATGTTCGAGGCCATCCGCTCCGCCCACGAGGAAAACCAGAAGCAGATCGCCCTGATCGGTCAGATGGTCAAGGAGATCGGCAAGGCCAAGTTCGAGTATCCCCACGCCGCCTTTGACTACGATCTGTTTGAGAAGATCGTCGCCGCCACCACGGACGAGGCCAAGGCCGCCATGGACACCGACGACAAGAACGTGCGGGAGGCCCGCTGGAACCAGCTGATCGCCCATTGGCACGAGCTGTTCCTGTCCGATTATCCCGAGATGGACAAGTATCTCGAGGAGATCACCTATAAATTCCAGAAGAAGATCGTCAAGGCCTGGCTGCTGGAAGGTCACCGCGTGGACGGCCGCGCCAAGAACGAGATCCGTCCCCTCAGCGCCGAGGTCGGCGTCCTGCCCCGGGTTCACGGCTCCGGCCTGTTTACCCGCGGCCAGACCCAGGTTCTGTCCGCCTGCACGCTGGACACGCTGTCCGCCAACCAGAAGCTGGACACCATCTGGGAAGAGACCGAGAAGCGCTATATGCACCACTACAACTTCCCCAGCTACTCCGTGGGCGAGGCCAAGTCCGCCCGCAGCCCCGGCCGACGGGAAATCGGCCACGGCGCTCTGGCCGAGCGGGCCCTGCTGCCCGTGCTGCCCTCCGTGGATTCCTTCCCCTACGCCATCCGCGTAGTGTCCGAGGTGGTCTCCTCCAACGGCTCCACCTCCCAGGGCTCCATCTGCGCCTCCACACTGGCGCTCATGGACGCCGGCGTGCCCATCAAGGCTCCCGTGGCCGGCATCTCCTGCGGTCTGATTCAGGATGACGACGGCAGCTTCACCACCTTCATCGACATCCAGGGCGTGGAGGATTTCCACGGCGAGATGGACTTCAAGGTGGGCGGCACGAAAAAGGGCATCACCGCCATCCAGATGGATCTGAAGAACGACGGCCTGACCATGGAGATCATCAGAAACGCGCTGGACATCACCTATGACGCACGCTGCCAGATTCTGGACCAGATCATGCTGCCGTGCATCGCCGAGCCCCGCAAGGAAGTGTCCAAGTACGCACCCAAGATGCTGACCATGCACATCAGCCCCGACCGCATCCGCGAAGTCATCGGCTCCGGCGGCAAGGTCATCCAGAAGATCGTGGCCGACACGGGCTGCAAGATCGACATCAACGACGACGGCTCCATCTTCATCTCCGCCCCCAACCCCGACAGCTGCGCCGCCGCCAAGAAGTGCATCGACGACATCGTGTTTGAGCCCGAGGTTGGCACGCTGTACTATGGCCGCGTGGTCCGTCTGATGACCTTCGGCGCGTTCGTGGAGCTGGCCCCCGGCAAGGACGGCCTGGTGCACATCTCCAAGCTGGCCGACCACCGCATCGAAAAGGTGGAAGACGCCTGCAAGATCGGCGACATGATGTGGGTCAAGGTCACCGAGATCGACGAAAAGGGCCGGGTCAACCTGAGCCACAAGGACGCCGTGAAGGATATCGAGGCCAAGAAGGCCGCCGGCGAGCCCATTAAGTAAATCACAAAAACCCAAGCGGGGCGGGCTGATGCCCGCCCCGCTTTGTCTGTTTTCCCCTTACCGGCTGATGAGAAAAATGCCCCCGACGCACAGGGCCATCCCGACCACCTGCCGAAAAGAGACGGTCTCCCGGTACAGCAGCGCGCCCACCGCCACCAGAACGCAGGCCAGGCTGACGTTGGCCACCAGCGGACCCACGCTCACCTTCCATCCGGCGCGGTAGACGTTGAGATATCCGAATTCCAGTCCGATAATGGCGACGCCGAAGGCCAGGGACGTCCAGTTGGTTTTTGCGATGGCCGCGAACAGGTTCTTCTGCTCCGCCGTGGCGAAAAACAGCGTCACGGACAGCGCGGCCGCCACCAGATAGGTCACTGTCAGCGACGCGAAGGGCTCCACGGCGCCGGGTGTGGACTTGGCGCAGATGTTGTAAAACGTGTTCGCCGCCACCACCATCAGAATCGGCCAAATGTAATTCCACATAATTTTCTCTCTTCCTCCCGATCGTATCTTGGGCAAAAAAAAGCGCAGACAAGATTAACCTTGTCTGCGGTAGGTGTTCGCCCAAAATTGGTATTGCTTTAGGATCAAAATACCACAGTTCCGCCGCGCTGTCAAATCATGCTGTGAAGACGGGAAAAGAGTCTGCCGCTGACAGGGACGCCGCCGCAGCCGCACGCGCCCTGTGTCACCGGTTCATAAAAAACACTCCGGAAATGCACAGGAGGATTCCAACCACCTGCCGGGAGGAAACCGCGCCCTGATAAATCAAGACCCCAATGGTCAGCAGCACGCAGGCCAGCCCAATGTTTGTAATCAGAAGATCAACATTCACTACGATCCCGGTCCGGTATACCCAGAGATAGACAAGCTCCAGGCTGACAATGGCAAACCCGAAGGCAAACGAAATCCAATGGACTTTTCCAACTTCCGAAATGATATCCTTCCGCCCGGTGGTGATAAAAAACAGCAGCGCGGACAGAACCGCCGCAACCAGATAGGATACCGTCAGCGACACAAACGGGTCCACATGAGCGTGCGCGGATTTTGCGCGGATGCAGCCGTGGTAAAAGGTGTTTACAGCAACTACCATGAAAATAATCCAGATGGTATTCCGCATTGTCCCCTCCTTACAAAAATCACCTTCGCCTCACTTTAAATAAAAGCTGCGGGCAGGGAAAACCCTTGTCTGCAGCTGAAGTACGCCTGATTCATTTTATCATAAGCTCAAGTTTAGGATACTATGATTTTTTCACGCTGTCAACCCAATTTTAACCAATTTTGAACCGGAAAGGAGCTTCGTCATGGATATCATTTCCGCCATTGCCACCGGAAGCGCCGCCGCGGCCATCGGCATCGTACGCGTCTCCGGCGCGGGGTGTTTTGCCCTGTGTGACCGGGTGTTCCTCCCCGCCGGCGGATCGCCCCTGTCCGGCAGCCCACCCCGAACCATGGTCTACGGACGGGTGCTGGACCGCGCCGGAGCCGTCATCGACGACGGCCTGGCCGTCCGATTTTTCGGGCCGAACAGCTACACCGGCGAGGACTCCGCAGAATTCCACTGCCACGGCTCCCCCGTGGTGCTGCGGGAGCTGCTCAGCGCCCTGTTCGCCCTGGGGGCCCGGCAGGCAAAGGCCGGGGAATTCACCCGCCGTGCCTTTCTGAACGGCCGGATGGATCTGACCCAGGCGGAGGCCGTGGTGGATCTGATCGACGCGGAAACCGCCGCCGCCGCGAAAAACGCCGCCGCGCAGCTGGGCGGCGCCCTCCGCCGGGATTTTGAAACGGTCTATGACGTGCTGCTGGAGCTCTCCTCCCGGTTCTACGCTGTGGTGGACTACCCCGACGAGGACATCGAGGACATACATCCGGAGCAGATCAAAGCGGCTCTCCGCACCGCGGACGAGACGCTCTCCCGTCTGCTGGCCACCTGCGGCCGGGGCCGGGTTCTGCGCTCCGGCGTTCCCGCCGCCATCGTGGGACGGCCCAACGCGGGCAAGTCCTCCCTGCTCAACGCGCTGCTGGGGTATGACCGCTCCATCGTCACCGCCGCCGCCGGCACCACCCGGGACACGGTGGAGGAGCCGCTGCTGTGCGGCGGGGTGCTGCTGCGCCTGACGGACACCGCCGGCATCCGGGACACGGAGGACACGGTGGAATCCCTGGGCGTGGGCCGGGCCAGGGACGCCGCCCGCCGGGCGGAGCTGGCCTTCCTGGTGCTGGACGGCTCCGAGCCTCTGACGCCGGAGGACGCCGAGGCCATGGCAGCGGCGGAGACCGCCGGTTCCGTGATCGCCGTGGTGAACAAAGCGGATCTGCCCCAGCGGCTGGATCTCTCCGCCGTCGCAGCCCGGTTTTCGGACACGGTGTGCGTCTGTGCCCGGACGGGAGAGGGGCTGGACGGCCTGGAGCATCTGGTGGCCGCCCGGTACCCCGAGGGGGAGACTCCCACAGGGGAAATTCTCACGGCGGAACGCCAGCAGGAGGCCGCGCAGCGGGCCAGGGACGCCATCCGGCGGGCCGGTGCGGCGCTCTCCGGGGGCCTGACCCCCGACGCCGTCCTCACCGATGTGGAGGAGGCCCTGTCTGCTCTGGGAGAACTCACGGGCAAGACCGCGAAGGAGGAGATCGTCTCCCGCATCTTCTCCCGGTTCTGCGTGGGCAAGTAGCCCTCCTGCGCGAAAAATGTCGGCTGAAATGATTTTCTCTGTGCCGGAACGTGGTTTACAAAATCATGTCTTTGTGATATACTTCCCCTGATATCATACGAGGAGGCAAACAGCCATGGATGATCTGTCCGCCCAGCGGGATCGCCTGCGCACTCAGCGCCCGGTGGCCTGGGAACAGCTGCCGGACTTCTCCCTCTACATGGATCAGGTACTGTCGTACATGGACCGGCAAATTCTGCGCTTCGACGGAGATGACACGCTGACCGCCGCCATGGTGAACAACTACACAAAAAGCGGTCTGGTTCCCCGGGCCGACGGCAAGAAGTACGGCCGGGAGCATCTGGCGTATCTGACGGCCATCTGTATTCTCAAGCGGGTGATGTCCGCCAAGGACATGGGCGTGGTTCTCTCCGCCGAGCTGGAGGACCAGAACGACGTGGCCGGTTTTTACGGGCAGTTCCGGGAGAGTCTGGACAAAGATCTGAATCTGATCACCGATATGATGGAGGCCTACAACGAGGATGACGCAGTGGACGCAGCCGTCCATTTCGCCCTGCTGAGCTACGCCGCGGGCCTTGCCAGCAACCGCTATGTGAGTCTGCTGCGGAATCGGGCCGAGAGCGAGGACGCCGCGAAAAAACCGAAGGAAAAGGGCGACAAACCCTCCGGTGTGAAGAAGCCGAAGGAAACCGGGTTAAAGTGAAAGGGAGACTATTTCATGCGTGATTATGTAATTATGACCGACAGCTGCTGCGACATGACCGCCAAAATGGCCGCCGAACTGGATCTGGAGGTCATGCCCCTGAGCCTGCAGCTGGAGGGGCAGAGCTTCCAAAACTATCTGGACGGCCGGGACATCGCCTTCGGGGATTTCTATGCCCGGATTCGCGCCGGCAGCCAGTCCACCACCTCCGCCGTCAGCGTGGGCGATTTTGAAGCCCGGATGCGGGAAGTTCTCGTCTCCGGTCGGGATGTGCTGTGCATCAACTTTTCCTCCGCCCTGTCCACCACCTATCAGTCCGCCGCCATCGCCGCAGACGATCTGCGGAGCGAATTTCCGGAGGCAAAGCTCCTTGTGGTGGACAGTCTGTGCGCCTCTCTGGGGCTGGGACTGCTTTTGTTCCTGTGCGCGCAGGAGAAAAAGCTGGGCCGCACCATCGACGAAGTGCACACCTTCGCGCAGATGACCCGGGGCCACATCTGCCACTGGTTCACCGTGGACGACCTGAACCACCTCAAGCGCGGGGGCCGCATCAGCGCCGCCACGGCGCTCTTCGGCACCATGCTGGCCATCAAGCCCGTCATGCATGTGGACAACGGCGGACACCTGACCCCCGTGGGCAAAGTGCGCGGACGCAAGTCCTCCCTGGTGGCGCTGGTGGATCACATGCAGGAAACCGCAATTGACCCCGGCCGTCAGACCGTGTTTATCAGCCACGGCGACTGCGAGGGGGATGCGCTGTTTGTGGCGGAGGAGATCCGCCGCCGCTTCGGCACGGAGGCCATCTTCGTCAACTACGTGGGTCCCGTCATCGGCTCCCACTCCGGGCCCGGCACTGTGGCCCTGTTCTTCCTGGGTGAAAAACGATAATGCGGAAAGGGAGACCCCGGTCTCCCTTTTATCTTGGGGCGTTCCGGCGCCCTTTTTGACAGAACGGAGAAGCGTATGAAATGGCTGGAGCTGCATATTGACACAAACCACGAAGGTCTGGAGCCGCTGGAGGCCTTTTTGTCCTCCCTGGGCATCGACGGCGTGGTGATCGACGACGAGACGGAATTCCAGGAGTTTCTGGAGCACAACCATCAGTATTGGGACTATGTGGACGACGAGCTGCGGGAGCGGGAGCGTGGCCGGTCCCGGGTCACCTTCTATCTGGAGGCCGGGGACGCGGGCTTCAACGCCCTGGGGGAGATCCGGGTGGCGCTGTCCGCCTTCAAACGGGAGCATCCGGAGTACGGCAGTCTGCTGATGACGATGGAGCATCTGGAGGACGCCGACTGGGAGAACAACTGGAAGCAGTACTACAAACCCATGGAGATCGGAGAGCGGCTGATCGTCATCCCCCAGTGGGAGCAGGCGGACACCCACGGCCGGGTGCCCCTCATTTTAAATCCCGGACTGACCTTCGGCACCGGCAGCCACGCCACCACCCGGCTGTGCCTGACCGCGCTGGAAGAGCGCGTTCACGGCGGCGAACGGGTGCTGGATCTGGGCTGCGGCAGCGGCATCCTCTCCATCGCGGCGCTGAAGCTGGGCGCGATCTCCGCCTTCGCCTGCGACATCGACGACAAGTGTCTGGACGTGGCCTATGAGAACGCGGCGCTCAACGGCATCGGGAGGGACACCTACACCGTCCGCGCCGGCAACATCCTGACGGACCGGGCGCTGCAGACGGAGATCGGCGGCGGATACGACGTGGTGCTGGCCAACATCGTGGCGGACGTGATCATCGCCCTGGCCGGTTCTGTCCGGCCGCTGCTGCGGGAGGGCGGCGTGTTCATCTGCTCCGGCATCATCGACGACCGGGCGGAAGAGGTGGCGGCGGCTCTGCGCGATGCTGGACTGGATGTTCAGGATACCCGCAGCGCCGACGGCTGGTTCTGTTATACCTGCCGCTGAATCGGAAGGAGCCTGCTTGCGTGAATACTCTCAATCGCATTGATTCGTTTCTCGGCAGAAACATGGCGATTCTCGTGCTGATCTGCGTGACGCTGGGTATCTGCTTTAATACCACGCTGGACGTTCTGAGTGCTCTGAATGTGCCCCTGTTTGCCTTCTTGACCTTTGCCAACAGCCTGGGGGGCGGCTTCCGGGAGATGGGACGCGTGTTTTTGAAGCCGGCGCCGGTGGTGGTCACGCTGCTGCTGCTCCATGTGGTGATGCCGCTGTTGTCCCTGGGGCTGGGCCGGGCGCTGTTCCCGGACGCCCCGCTGTTCACCATGGGTCTGGTGCTGGAATTCGCCATCCCCACCGGCGTAAGCGCGCTGATGTGGGTCAGTCTGTCTCGGGGCAACACGGCGCTGTGCCTGTCCCTGGTCATGCTGGACACGATCTGCGCTCCGGTGGTGGTGCCCCTGACGCTGAAGCTGCTGGTGGGGTCCGTGGTGCATCTGGATACACTGGGCATGGTGAAAAATCTCATGATTATGGTGGGGATTCCCGCCCTGCTGGCCATGGCGTTGTACGATTTCTCCCATGGCAAACAGACGGCGGTCTGGAAACCCCGGCTGGCCCCTTTCGCCAAGGTGTCCATGCTGTTGGTTGTCACCGCCAACGCCACGGGCTGCTCGCCCTTCCTGCGCAATCTGGACGGCACGCTGATCAAAGTGATTCTGGCGGTATTCACGCTGTGTCTGCTGGGCTTTTTCCTGGGCTACTGGTCCGGCCGGCTGCTGGGGCAGGACTTCCCTACGGTGCAGACCATGACGCTGAATACAGGAATGCGCAACATCAGTGCCGGAGCGGTACTGGCACAGCAGTACTTTCCCGGGGATGTGCTGTTTCCGGTGGCGTTCTCCCCCGTCTTTCTGCAGCTGACCACCTCGCTGGTGGTGAAGCTCCTGCGAAGGACGCCCACGGGCCGGGCCGATCAGGCAGACTACCTGCGGCTGCAGGCGGAACAGGCCCCGGAATAAGCGATCTCTGCGCGCGGCATTCGCCGCGCGCGTTTTGTTTGCCCCATTCGACACGATTCCTTTTGTTTTGCGATCCCGGCTTTATAAAATAGAAGGAATCATGGAGAGGGGTGATGATATGGAATCTCCGGCACAGGAAGCCAATCGGATTTTATCTCTGCCCATCACGGAGATTCGGGCCAACCCCGCCCAGCCGCGGCGGATCTTCGGAGAGGACCGCCTGCGGGAGCTGGCCGAGTCCATCCGGCTGCATGGCATTCTGCAGCCGCTGACGGTACGTTCCACGGAGAGCGGCTGGGAACTGGTGGCCGGCGAGCGGCGGCTCCGGGCGGCGCGGATGGCGGGGCTGAGCGAGGTGCCCTGTTTTCCGGTGGCCATGGACGACGCCCAGTCCGCCCTGATGGCGCTGGTGGAAAACCTGCAGCGGGAGGATCTGCACTATCTGGAGGAGGCCGGGGCCATCGCCGCCTATCTGAAGCGGACAGGCCTCACCCAGGAGGAGGCGGCGGAGAAGCTGGGGCGTTCCCCCTCCGCCGTGGCCAACAAGCTGCGGCTGCTGCGGCTGTCCCCCGCGTGTGCCGAGATTCTGCTGAAATCCGGCCTCACCGAGCGGCATGCCCGCGCGCTGCTGCGGCTGGAGGACGAGTCCGAACGGCTGGATGCCCTAAGGCATATCGCCGCGGGACAGATGACCGTGGCTCAAGCCGAGCACTACATCGAAAAACGACTCCGGGCGCTGCAGACCACTCCGCCCCGCGGACGGCGAACCTACATCATCAAGGATGTGCGGCTGTTTCTCAACAGCGTGGACCGAGGCCTGCGCCTGATCCGGGATGCGGGCGTCGCCGCGGAGGGTTCCCGGGAGGAGACGGATGACTCCATTCTGCTGACGATTCGAATTCCCAAACAATCCCGGTCAGTATAGGCGGCTTTTCCTGAAAAATACTGCGCCGTTGTTACAGGATTGTAATTCATTCCTGCAAAGAAGTGTGTTAGAATGAAGCCCTGGATTCAACGCATGAAATCATGCCTATCCATAAATCGTAAGCGAAAACAGGAGGGCTTCATGGAACAGCTATACGAAGCCGGTACACAGAGCGGGGGCGGCAGGCGCAGTCTCCCGGGCAAAAAGCTTCCCATTCTCATTCTCGCAGGGTTGGCGGGGGCACTGCTGGTTCTCTATCTGATTTTGTGCTCCATTGCATCTTTCAGCGGAACCTTTTTCCCCAATACCACACTCAACGGTGTGGAAATCGGCGGACTGACCACCTCGCAGGCGGCGGAAAGGCTGGAGAAGGAGCTGCTGAGCAGAACCTGCGACCTCTACCTCAACAAGGACACCGGCGACCCCGCGGCCACCGTGACCTATTCCGCGCTGGGCGTCAAGCCCGCCTCGGACTATGCAGGCATGTCGTCGGACGCTTACGCCCTGCAGCGGAAGGCCGGCTTTTTCGGCGAAGGCGCCGTCTATCTGAAGGGGCTGTTGGGCTCCGCCAGTCTGGCCGCCGATATGTCCTGGGATTCCGGCCAGCTGGACACCATTGTGAAAAAGCTGGCGGCGGATTTCTCCTACGGTCCGGAGGAAACCTCCTATGAGCTGGGCGACGGCTGCGTTCTGGTCACCAAGGCCAAGGACGGGCAGACCGTGTCGGAGGAAGACCTGAAAACCGCGCTGAACACCGTCCTCACGGTGACCGGCAGCACCAGCGTCACCGTGCCCGCCACCGCCCAACCCGCCGCTGTTCTCTCCGCGCAGGAGATTCACGACACTGTGGCCGGCCAGATGAAAAACGCCGGCTATGACCCGGTCACCAAATCCATCACCGCCGAGCAGACCGGCGCCGAGTTCGATGTAACCGAGGCGGAAAAACTGCTGCAGGATGCCGAGCCCGGCTCCGTGGTGAAAATTCCCGCCACCATCGAGCAGCCGGCGGTCACCGCCGAACAGCTCAAGGGCGTCCTGTTCCGGGATCAGCTGGGCTCCGCCACCACTCATGTGGGGGGCACCGCCGCCCGCATCAGCAACGTGAAGCTGGCCACCTCCACCGTCAACGGCACAGTGCTGAACTGCGGCGAAACCTTCTCCTACAACGACACCGTGGGCAAGCGCACCGAGGCCAAGGGCTATCAGGCCGCCCCCGCCTATGTGCAGGGCGAAACCGTGGACGAGATCGGCGGCGGCGTCTGCCAGCCCTCCTCCACCCTGTATCTGGCCTGTCTGCGGGCCAATCTTGAAATTGTGCAGCGCTACGCCCACCGCTATGTTCCTGCGTACATCGCCAAGGGAATGGACGCCACCGTCTCCTGGGGCGGACCGGACTACCAGTTCCGCAACGACACGGACTATCCCGTTAAAATCGAGGCCGTTTACGCCAAGGGCTATCTCACCATGACGCTCTATGGCACCAAGACGGACAACACCACGGTGAAGATGACGAATCAGGTGCTCTCCACCACCGCGTGGAAGACCGTGCTTCAGAATGACCCCACGCTGGACGCCGGGACGCAGGAGGTTAAGGTGACTCCGTACACCGGCTACAAGGTGATTACCTTCCGCAACCTGTACGACGCCGACGGCAATCTGGTCTCCAGCAAGCAGGAGGCCACCAGTGATTACAAGGTCCGTGACAAGCTGGTTCTGGTGGGCACCAAGCCCGTCGCCACTGTGCCGGCCTCGTCCTCCGACACCTCCGCGGAAACGCCCGCAGACACCACCACGGGCGGAACCACCGACACACCCACGGACACCACCACCGGCGGAACCGCCACGGAAACGCCCACGGACACCACCACCGGCGGGTCCACTACCGGGGGGGCCACTACCGGGGGGACCACCGACACGCCCGGGAGTATTACCGTCGACGGCATCGTCATTCCCATCCAATGAAAAAAGCCGGTTTCCCGGCAGATCTGCCTGTCCGCTCCCCTGGGGCGGACAGGTTTTTTTGCGGCTAACCGGCCCGTCCGCTGCATATACTAAGGCAATCAGGAATACGGAGGCGGACGCAATGAAAAAACAGACGGCAGCGCGGCTGGTGCCGCTGATCCTCCTGCTGCTCTCCGCCGTGGTGGTTCTGCCCCGGAGAAGCACGCTGACCGCGGAGGCGATCTTACATTTCTCCCCCAGCAGCCCGCCTCTGGCGGCGGTCTTTCTGCTGGCGCTGTTCGCGGGCAAGGGGCTGTCGTTCTTTTTTCCTCTGGCGGTGCTGGAAACCGCCGGCGGGCTGCTGTTTCCCCTGCGGATTGCCCTGCCCCTGAATCTGCTGGGGGCGGCGCTGTCCATGACGGCCCCCTTCTGTCTGGGCCGGCGGGATCAGGACGGGCTGACCGCCTTTCTCGCCCGCCATCCGCGGCTGCAGGCACTGGAGCAGGCCCGGAGCGGAAGCAGTTTCTTCTTCGTCTGGTTCCTCCGCCTGGTGGGGGGATTTCCCTTTGATCTGGTCAGCTTTTACTTCGGCGCGGCGGGGCTGTCCTTCTGGCAGTATCTGGCGGCGGGGCTGCTGGGGCTGCTGCCCCACACGGCGGCTGCCACCTTCCTCGGCACGGCGCTGTCCGATCCCCGACCCGGGCGGATCATCACTGCCGTGGGGCTGAACGCCGCCGTCAGCGTGGCGGCGCTGACGCTCTGGCGCATCCGACAGAAAAAAAGAGCCGCGTGACGGCTCCGAAAAACCGGGGGCCGCTTCGCGCGGCCCCCGGCTGTTATGCTCTGTCCCGCTTCAGCTTGCGGATATCCTCCCCGAAAAACGGCAGGAGACGGTACTCCCCCTCGATCCGGGAGGCGATCTGCGCCGAATAGCGGCGGGCGATCTCCACGGGATTCAGGTTGGTGTTTAAAATGGTGGATTTCTCCGTCATCAGGCGCGTGTTGAGAATCTGGTACAGCGCGCTGATCACGAAGCTGGTGGTCATCTCCGTGCCCAGATCGTCCAGAATCAGCAGGTCGCAGCTTAAAATCCGCTCCACGGCGGCGTCCGCCTCGCCGCCCTCCTCCCGGCCGAATTTCCGGGACTCGAACCGGTCAAAGATGTGGCCGGCGGTGTCGTACACCACGGAAAAGCCGCCGTCGCTGACCACCCGGGCGATGCAGGCGGACAGGAACGTCTTGCCCAGCCCGGGATTGCCGAACAGCAGCAGGTTCCCGCCCCGCCCGCCGAAATGGGACGCGTAGTCGGCACAGACCTCGTACACCGTCTCCATGTTCTGCCGGGGCGAAATACCGTAGTCCGGGGCAAGCCGTTCGGAATACCAGTCCAGGGAAAAGGTGTCGAAGCTCTGGCTGCCCAGATCCAGCAGGGCGGACAGCTCCTTCTTCTGTTCCCGGGCGTAGTAGGCCCGCAGACAGCGGCACACGCTGCCGTCCCGGAAGCCGGTGTCCCCGCAGGCAGAACAGGCGGGCTTCTCCTCCAGCGCGTCGGCGGGAAGTCCCAGCTCCCGCAGAAGCTCCTTCTTCTCCGTCTGCAGCTTCAAGTTTTTCTCCCGCAGCACCGCCACTGCCGGGCGGGGGTCCGTCCCCCGGCGGAGCGCCGAGGCGATGATATGGCTCATGGTGGAGCGCAGTTCCCGGTCGATGCCCCGCAGGCGGGGCTGCCGGTCAAAAATCTCCTCCTGCCGGCGGTGGAAGTTCTCCTCCCGAAGCCGGCGGTCCTCCTCAAAGCGCTGCTGCGCCCGGTGCAGAATTCTGCCGTCGTATGCCATAACCCGTCAGTCCCCCCTGTTCCGGTGCAGATCCTGCACATATTTGCGCATGCTGGTGTCCCCGCCGGCTGCGGCCCGCGCCGCCTCCGGCTGCCGGTTCGCGGCGGGGCGGTCGGCGTTCTCGATCTCCGCCGGGGTGTGCAGACCGGAGGCGTGCCACCGCTTCAAGATACCGTTGAGATACGGCCACTTCAGCTCGTGACAGCGCAGCATCGTCCGGTCGTAGGCCATGGACACCGCCTCCGGCCCGAAGCCCAGCTCCTGCCACTCGGTGAGATACTTCTCCTCCGACGGGGCGGGCTGCCGGTCGCCCAGCCCCAGCGCCTTCATATACCCGGGCAGATTTCCCTGCCGGGCGGCGTACTTTTTCAGGTATTCCGCCGCGGCGGACTGGGTGTCGATGCCCATTTTCGCCCAGGCGTAGCCCTCTTTTTCGATCTGCCGCATGCCGGGGCGGCGTCCTTCGCCGAACCGGGCGGACACCCGCTCCGCGCAGTGGCACACCAGCAGATAGATCACATCGGCGGGCAGGGCCAGATAGTCGTACAGCCCCAGCAGCGCCGTCAGGTCGGCGGTGGACAGCTTCTTGCCCAGCCGCCGCTCCACCTCCGCCGTCAGCGCCCGGAACTCGGCGCTGCCCTCCAGATGCTCTGCCACGTCCTCCCGCTGGTAGACGGGGCGTTCCTCCGCCGGTTCCTGCACGTCCGCCGCCGGGGGCGACACCAGCTCCAGCTCCCGCAGGACGGCCTCCGCCCGCTCGATGCGCTCCCGGTCCCACCGCAGCTCCCCCGCCAGAGAGCGGGGCATCACCGTGCCGTGGTGCCGGAGCAGCGCCAGATAGAGCAGCGCCGCGTCGCCTTCGCTCTTTTCCAGCAGCCGGTGCACCGCGTTCCCGGACAGGGTCACACTCTCGTCGCCGGTATGTATCAGGCAGCTTGTCATTCTCCGCCCTCCCTTCTTCGTTTTAACGCTCCCATTCTACACGAAATCCGGGAAAAGGACAACTCCCACTTCTCCTCCTTTTCCAAAAAAGTCGAGCCGGGGCAAAGATGGGGTGAATTTGTAAAGTTTCCGGGAATTGTTCACTTTTTTGTGGTGCGGCATCACTGGTTGTGGTATACTGTATGTCTGAAAATGGGTTATTGTGTTCTGCGGTCCTCACGGGGCGCGGACGATCACAAAGGAGGAGGAAATCGTATGGAAAATCGCATTGTGGTCACCATCAGCGGAGAGGACTACACCTTTGTCGCGGAGGAATCTCCCGCCTACATGCAGCGGGTCGGCGCCTATGTGGATTCCAAGATGGAAGGGATTCTCAGCGGCTCCCACGTGGGCCGCACCGACGCCGCCGTGCTCACGGCGGTCAACATCGCGGACGAGCTGTTCAAGGAGCAGGCCTCCGCCGCGGAGCTGCGGGGGCAGATCAAGCGGTATCTGGACGAGGCCGGCAAAGCGCAGAGCGAGGTCAGCGAGCTGAAGCGGGAGGTATTCCGGCTGCAGCAGAAGCTGGACGGCCGGAACGGCAATAACGGCAATAACGGCGGCGGCAGCCACAAAGGATGAAGCCGGAACTGCTCGCCCCCGCCGGATCGCCGGAGGCCCTCCGCGCCGCCGTACAGAACGGAGCCGACGCGGTCTATCTGGGCTGGGGCGAGTTCAACGCCCGCCGGAGCGCGAAAAACTTCACCGATTCGGAATTTGCGGACGCCATGGTCTACTGCCACGAGCGGGGCGTCCGGGTCTTTCTGACGCTGAACACATTGCTGAGCGACCGGGAGCTGCCCGGCGCGCTGGACACCGCACGCACCGCCTGCGCCCTTGGCGTGGACGCGGTGCTGGTGCAGGACTGGGGGCTTTTGTCCCTCCTGCGCGAGGCTCTGCCGGATCTGCCCGTCCACGCCAGCACCCAGATGAGCGTGTTCACCTCCGGCGGCGCCCGTGAGGTCGCGGCGCTGGGGATGGAACGGGTGGTCATCGCCCGGGAGTGCTCCCGGGAGGACACCGCCGCCATCTGCCGGAGCGGCGGCGTGGAGGTGGAGGTCTTCGTCCACGGGGCGCTGTGCATGTGCTACTCCGGCCAGTGCGCCATGAGCGCCCTGATCGGCGGCCGTTCCGGCAACCGTGGGCGGTGCGCCCAGCCCTGCCGCCTGCCCTACGGGGTCAACGGCCCGGCGAAAAATCAGTTTCCCCTGAGCCTGAAGGACAACTGTCTGGCCGGGTGGCTCACGGATATTGAGTCCCTGGGCGTGGCCTGTCTGAAGCTGGAGGGCCGGATGAAGCGGCCCGAGTACGTGGCCGTGGTGACGGGCATTTACGCCCGGCTGCTCCGGGAGCGCCGGGGCCCCACGGCGGAGGAAAGCCTCCTTCTGGAACAGGCCTTTTCCCGCTCCGGCTTCACCGACTGGTACTGGCAGGGCAAGCGGGGTGCCGGGATGTTCGGCACCCGGGCCGAGGACGCCGCCGAACCGAAGGAGCTGTTTGCCGCGGCGAAGGCGGCCTATGAGAAGGACAATCTGCGGACCGTACCCGTACGCTTCATCTGCTCGGTCCGGGCCGGGGCGCCCTGCGCCCTGACCGCGGAGGACGGGGACGGCAACAGGGTCTGTGTCTCCGGCACGGTGCCGGAGACGGCACGAAACCGCGCCGTCACAGCGGAGGAGCTGTCCGACCGACTGAAAAAAACCGGCGGCACCGCCTATGCCTGTGAAGCAGCGGAGGTCACAGTGGACGAGGGGCTCTCTCTCAGCGCCGCGGCCGTCAACGCTCTGCGGCGGGACGCTCTGGCAGCGCTGACGGAGGTGCGCACCGCGCCGCCTCCCCGGCGGACGCTGGAGCCCTCTCCCCTGCCGGACGCCGACTGTTCGGCGGCAGAGCCCCGGTTCACCGTCTCCGTCACCACCGCGGCACAGCTGACGGAGGAGCTTCTCTCCTGCCGTCCGGCCCGGATTTTCCTGCCGCTGGAGCTGTTTAAGACCGTGACCTGTCTCCCGCAGGCGGACACCGAGTGGTGCGCCGTGCTGCCCCGCATCTGGCGGGACGGGGACGAGGTGCATCTCCGGGAGCTGCTGGAGCGGGCGAAAACACTGGGCGTCACCGGCGCGGCCCTGGGCAATCTGGGCCACTTTCCGCTGGTTGCCGGCACGGGGCTGACCCCCTATGGCGACTTCGGCCTGAACGTATTCAACTCCCGCGCCCTGGCCTTTTTTAAGGGCAGGGGACTGCAAAGCGCCTGCGCCTCCTTCGAGCTGCGCGCCGCGGCGCTGCGGGATCTGAAAAAAGTTCTGCCTGTGGAGGCCGTCGTCTATGGCCGCCTGCCCCTGATGGTGACGGAGAACTGTCTCATCACCAACAGCGCGGGCTGCCGCTGCGACCGGCCCAACTTCCTCTGTGACCGCACCGGGGCAAGCTTCCCTCTGCTCCCCGTCTTCGGCCATCGGACTGAGGTGCAGAACAGCAAAGTGCTCTATCTGGGCGACCGGGACGACTATCGCCGGCTGGGTCTTGCTTACGCCCGGCTGCGGTTTACCACCGAGTCCCCCGGCGAGTGTGTCCGGGTCTTCCGCTCCTATCTGGAGCACAGCGCGGCGCCGGAGGAATTCACCCGGGGACTGTTCGACCGGGGTGTGGAGTGAGGGGTTCCCCCCGGCAAAGGGGTTCATTTTCAAATACTAAAAGTAGTAAATCATCTATATTTTACGTATAGTATTCATATTTGGAGTGTTTATGGAAGAAATCAAAGTCAAGTACCTGACTGATGCGATTGACGAGCTGTGCTATGTGGACGGAAAATCCGACTGGATCGACCTCCATGCGGCGGAGTCGGTCACTCTGAAAGCGGGGGATTTCCGGCTGATTCCCCTGGGGGTGTCCATCGCCCTGCCGGAGGGCTACGAGGCCCACATTGTGCCCCGCAGCTCCACGTTCCGGAATTACGGGCTGCTGCAGACCAACTCCATGGGCGTGGTGGATTACACCTACCGGGGCGATGGGGACCAGTGGTTTTTCCCCGCCTACGCCACCCGGGACGTGACGGTGGAGCGGAACGCCCGCATCTGTCAGTTTCGCATTATGGCGAATCAGCCGAAGCTGATCTTCACCCGGGTGGAGCATCTGAACGGCCCCGACCGGGGCGGGTTTGGCTCCACCGGAAAGTAACCGTTTAAGGAAGTCGCAGTATGGCAAACATTGTATTGGCCTCCCAGTCCCCCCGGCGGCAGGAGCTGCTGCACCGCATGGGCATCGAGTCCTTCGAGATCCGGGTGCCGGAGACGGAGGAGACCTATCCCGCCGGGCTGAACCCCCGGCAGACCGTGGAGTACATCTCCCGGGAAAAAGCGGACGCCGCCGCGCCGCTGTGCGCCCACGACGAACTCATTATCACCGCCGACACCATGGTCTTTCTGGACGAGGCCCGGCTGGGCAAGCCCCGGGACGAGCGCCACGCGCTGGAGATGCTCACCGCCCTGCAGGGGCGGCATCACACCGTGTGCACCGGCGTGACGGTCCGGCAGGGGGAGCGCATCCTCACCGAGTCGGAGGCGACGGAGGTCTTTTTCCGCTTGGCGGCGGAGTCGGAGCTGCGGGCCTATATCCGCACCGGCGAGCCCATGGACAAAGCCGGCGCCTACGGCGTTCAGGGCAAGGGCGCGCTGCTGGTGGAAAAGATTGACGGCGATTTTTTCAACGTCATGGGTCTGCCCGTACTGCGGCTGAGCCGAATGCTTGCAAAGTTCGGGATTTCACTTTTGGATTGAGGGGTCGGACTTGAAAAATTTTCTGAAGGAAAACGGGCTCTGGGTGCTGTTTGCCGCGGCGGTCATCGCCGTGGGACTGGCGGCCCTGTCCTATTTCAGCAACACCTCCCCGCTGGAGAACCTGATCGGCACCGTCACCTCCCCGTTCCGGACGGCGTACTCCTCTGTGGCAAACTGGGCTGCCGATAAGCAGAATTACTACGAGGACACCAAGGCGCTGAAGCAGGAGAACGAGGATCTGAAAAAGCAGATCGCCGACATGCAGGACCAGATTCGCCAGGCGAAATCCGACAGCGAGGAGAACAAGCGGCTGCGGGAGCTTTTGAACCTGCAGGAGCAGCGGCGGGATCTTCAGACGGTGTCCGCCTTTGTTACGGAGCAAAGCCCCTCCAACTGGACTTCCTCCCTGACGCTGAACCAGGGCACCGACAGCGACGTGAAAACAGGTGACTGCGTCATCACAGAGGCGGGGTATCTGGTGGGCGTGGTGGACGCTGCCGGGCAGAACTGGTGCACCGTGCTGACGGTGCTGGACACCGACACCTCCCTGGGCGCCAAGGTATTCCGCACCAACGATCTGGGGATTGCCTCCGGCGACTTCAACCTGATGAGTCAGGGGCGTCTGAAGCTGTCCTATCTCCCCTCCGGCTCCCAACTGCTCAACGGCGACCAGATCGTCACCTCCGGGCAGGGCGGGTTCTATCCCTCCGGACTGATCATCGGCACCGTGGAGGAGGTCAAGCTGGATGATTCCGGCGCCACCTCCTATGCCGTGCTGAAGCCCAGCGCCGACATCCCGGAGCTGACGGAGGTCTTTATCGTCAAATCCTTCGACATCGTGGACTGAGTGCCGTGATGCGGAAGGCCGACCGCCGGCCGGAGCGCCGGCGGATACCGCCCACCGGGCGGAAAGGAGGGTTTATCCCTTGCTGATCCGAAGTGAAACCCTGTTCAAATGGATGATGTACGCCCTGGCGTCGCTGCTGTGCTGCATGGTGCAGGGCCTTGTGCTGCAGCGGCTTTTGTTCTTTGGGGTGTTTCCGTTTCTCTATCCCGCGCTGGCCGCGGTGCTCTCCACACTGGAGGGCACGGTGCCGGGCACGGTGTTCAGTCTGGTGCTGGGCATTCTCTGCGACCTGGCCATGCCCGGGCCGATCCCCTGTCTTTATACACTGATTTTTCCGCTGGCGGGCCTGGTGTCGGCGCTGATCGCCCAGAGCTGGATCAAGAGCGGCATTCTGTGTGCGCTGGTGGCCTCCGCGTTTGCGATGGTGATGACCGATCTGCTGCAAATGCTGATTCTGCTGTTCCAGCGCAAGGAATTCTGGCCCGCCGCGCCGCTGCTGATGCTGAAGGAGACGGCGCTGACGCTTCCCTTTGTCATCCCTGTCTATCTGCTGCTGGCGGCCGTTTATCGGAGATGCCACCGCTATGACTGATCGCGTGCATTTTGGAAAGGAGTCCCATCTCATGGAGAACCGGCCCCACCATGACCGGGCCCGCCGCGCTGTGCTGGCGGGCTTTCTGGTCGCCGTGCTCTGCAGCTATGTCGGCGCGCTGTACTACACCCAGATTGTCAGGGGCGCGTCCTATCTGGAGCAGTCCGTGCGCACCATTACCCAGCAGGAGACGGTGGAGGCCTCCCGGGGCATCATCACCGACCGCAACGGCCGGACGCTGGTGTCCAACCGCTCCTCCTACAACCTGACGTTCGACTCCAGTCTCCTCAAGGCGGGAGACGATGAGAACGAGGCCATCCTGCGGCTGATCCAGCTGTGCCAGAAATACGGCGTGGCCTGGGGGGACAACCTGCTCATTACCCAGACCCAACCCTTTGCCTACACGGTGGACAGCGCCTCGTCCACACAGAAAAGCCGCTTTTACAAGTATCTCCAGTCCCTGGGTCTGCTCGGCGCCAGTCTGACGGCGGAGGATCTGACTGCCCAGGCGCTGACCGACTCCGGCCTGACGCCGGACAAGCTGCTCGCGACCATGCGGGAGAAGTACGGCATTTCCGACACCTTTTCCGATGCTCAGACCCGACTGGTAGCGGGCGTCCAGTACGAGCTGGCAGTCCGCAAGCTGGTGAACACCACCGCCTATGTCTTCGCCGAGGACGTGAACACCCAGCTGATTTCCCTCATCACCGACGGCCGCTACGCGGGCGTACGGGTGACAACCTCCTCCGTCCGGGAGTATCAAACCGACAGCGCGGCCCACATCCTGGGCATTGTGAACTCAATCGGCCCCGAGCAATATTCAGAGCTGAAAACCCAGGGCTACAATATGGACGACAAGATCGGCCAATCCGGTGTGGAGCTGGCCTTCGAGAAGTATCTCAAGGGCACCGACGGCACCCGGATCGTGTCCACCAACAGCGACGGCAAAATTACCAGCGAACTGTACGCCGTGGAGCCTAAGCCCGGCGGAACCGTGGGACTGACCATCGACCTGAATCTCCAGCAAGCCGCCGAGGCGGCCCTGGCGGAGACGGTGCAGAAGATGGACGCCGAGGACGGCAATACCTCCCGGGGCGCGGGGGTGGCCGTGGTGAAGGTGGGCTCCGGCGAGGTACTGGCCCTGGCCTCCTACCCCACGTTTGACCTGTCCAGCTACAACGCGGACTACACCTCACTGAGCGGCAATCCCGCCAATCCCCTGCTGAACCGAGCCACGCAGGGCACCTACGCCCCCGGCTCCACCCTCAAGCCCATGACCGCTGTGGCGGCGCTGGAGGAGGGCAAGGTGACCACCACCGAAAAGATTGATGACACGGGCTGCTGGTATTACCCGGGGGCCGCCACCGGCGACCACGCCTACTGCTGGAAGCGCAGCGGTCACGGATGGCTGAACGTGACGCAGGCCATCACCAACTCCTGCAACTACTTCTTCGCCGAAATGGGCTACCGGCTGGGGCTGGATACGCTGAATCAGTACGCCTCGAACTTCGGACTGGGCGCCCACACCGGCATCGAGATCGGTGACGCCGCCGGCGCCCTGGCGCAGGAGGAGCAGGGGCAGGACCTGGCTCCCTGGGCGGCTTTCGGCCAGGCCAACTATCTCTTCACGCCGCTGCAGCTGGCCAACTACATCGCCACGCTGGTGGACGGCGGAAAGCATTATGACGCCCACCTGCTCAAGAGCGTGAAGGCTTACGACAACTCCAGCGTACTCTACGCCGGGGAAAGCACCCCCTCCAACTCCTTTGATATCAGCGATTCCACCCTCCGCGCCGTGAAGGAGGGCATGCACGGTCTGACGACCGCCGGCGGTTCCCTGTCCTCCTATTTTGCCAGCTGTGTGGTGGACGCCGGCGCCAAGACCGGCACTGCGCAGGTCACCAAAGACATCAAGAACAACGGTGTGTTCGTCTGCTTCGCCCCCTATGACAAGCCCCAGGTTGCGCTGGCCATCGTCATTGAAAAGGGCGGCTCCGGTGCGGCTCTGGCCTCCACCGCGGTGAAAATTCTTAACGCTTATTTTACCGCCGACGAAATCGGCACCACCATGATCGGCGAAAATCAGCTGCTGAGCTGACGGTCTCCCTTCGAATCCAAGGAAAGGTCTCGTTACTTCTATGAGTGAACCCTTTGTTTACGACTCCCGCTGCAGTCTCTGCAAAACCCCTTTCGGCGCCGTTCCCTGCGGTGCCGAACTCACCCTTCACACCCGGCCGCTGTCCGGGGAGGGCTTTACCCACTGCTCACTGGTTCTCCGATCGGAATTCTCCGACTGGGAGACGGAGCGGGAGCTGACCCCGGGACCCGCGGAGGGCGACCGCATCCGCTTCGATTTCACGTTTTTCGCCCCGGAGGAGCCGGATCTGCTCTGGTACCGCTTCCGCTTCTGGCGCGAGGACGGCTCCGGCTGCTTTCTGGACCGTACCGGCTACCGCAGCGAGGGTGATCCCGCGGACTGGCAGCTGACGGTCTACCGGGAAAGCGCCGTGCCGGACTGGTTCGGGCAGGGTGTTACATACCAGATTTTCCCAGACCGGTTCTGCAGGCTTTCCGTGCCGGACCCCGCCGGGCTTCCCGGTGACCGGACCGTACACCAGAACTGGAACGATCTGCCGGACTGGCGCCCGGACTCCAAAGGCGAAATTCACAACCGGGACTTTTTCGGCGGCTCTCTTCCCGGCATTACATCCAAGCTGGATGATCTGGCCGCACTGGGCGTCACCACGCTCTATCTGTGTCCCATCTTTGAATCCGCCTCCAACCACCGCTACAATACGGCGAATTATCTGGCCATTGACCCCTTTCTGGGCACGGAGGACGACTTTCGCACGCTGTGCGCGGAAGCGGAACGCCGGGGCATCCGGGTGCTTCTGGACGGCGTGTTCAACCACACCGGTTCCCAGAGCATCTACTTCAACGCCGACGGCTGGTATCCCGCTGCGGGCGCGGCGCAGAGCCGGGAATCCCCCTGGTACGGCTGGTACCGCTTCACCGACTGGCCGGACGAGTACGACAGCTGGTGGGGCATCCGAACGCTTCCTGCGGTGGAGGAGACCTGCCCCTCCTATGTGGACTATATCATTGACGGCCCCGATTCCGTGATCCGCCGCTGGCTCCGGGCGGGGGCCTCCGGCTGGCGGCTGGACGTGGCGGACGAGCTGCCGGACTGGTTTATCGCAAAAATCCGTGCCGCCATGGACGAGACAAAGCCCGGCGCTGTGCTGCTGGGTGAGGTCTGGGAGGACGGCTCCAACAAGATCGCTTATTCCCTGCGGCGGCGGTATCTGCTGGGGGACGAAACGCACGGGCTGATGAACTACCCTTTCCGCACGGCGGCGCTGAACTGGCTGAAAGGCGGCGATGCCGACGCGTTCCGGGAGGCCATGGAGACCCTCCGGGAGAACTATCCCCGCCCCGCGTTTTACTCCGCCATGAACTTTCTGGGCACCCACGACACCGCCCGGATTCTGACGGAGCTGGGCGCGAAGGCCGTTCCCCAGAGCCGGGACGGCCGCGCCCTCTACCGCCTCACGGAGGAGGAGCGGCGTGCCGGGACAGAGCTTCTCAAGGTAGCGGTGCTGCTGCTGTTCACCTTCCCCGGCTCCCCTACCGTCTATTATGGAGATGAAGCCGGGATGGAGGGGTTCGAGGACCCGTTCAACCGGGGCGCTTACCCCTGGGACCGGGAGGACGAACCGCTGAAGGACTGGTTCACCCGGCTGGGGCAACTCCGCCGGGAGCGGGAGTCCCTGCAGTCCGGCAGCATCGAATATCTCTTCTCCTCCGGTGCGGGACTGGCGTTTCGCCGGCAAAGCGGCGATGAGCGCTCCATGACGGCGCTGAACGCGGGGTCGGATCCGCTGACCCTCGTCCTCCCATGGGAGAAACGCGAAGCCACGGACGCCATGACCGGGCGGACCTTTTCCACTTCCGGCGGCACGATTGCTTTGCAGCTGGAACCCCGCAGCGGCATGCTACTGCTTTGACTTCCCCGGGACGATGTTTCACGTGAAACATCGTCCCGGTTCCTTTTGCCCCATCATCCAATGTTTTACGTGAAACATGCACCTCTTTGCGTTTTTTTGTCGGATTGCCTTGCAAGAAGGAAGAGATGATGGTAAAATGCATGGGTAGGACTCATCGCCGGATCAATCCGGCGTGATTTTTGGAAAGGCAGGTGCCCCGCTATGGCAAAGATCGTTGCAATTGTCAATCAGAAGGGCGGCGTGGGGAAAACCACCACCTGCGTCAATCTAACCGCCGCGCTGGCGGAGGCAGGCCGCCGGGTGCTGCTCTGTGATTTCGACCCGCAGGCCAACTCCACCTCCGGCATGGGCGTGGACAAGACGGTCTCTCTGGGCGTGTACGAAGTGCTGATCGGTCAGGCCGCTGCGGCGGACGCGGTGGCACATACCCGGTACGGGGACGTGCTTCCCTCCAACAAGGCGCTGGCCGGAGCGGGCATTGAGCTGATTTCCATGGATCACCGGGAGTACCTTTTAAAAAACGCGCTGGCTCAGATCGCGGACCGGTACGACTACATCCTCATTGACTGCCCGCCGTCCCTGGAACTGCTGACATTGAACGCTCTGTGCGCCGCGGATTCCATTTTGGTGCCGGTGCAGGGGGAGTATTACGCGCTGGAGGGCTTGAGTGACCTGATGAACACCGTGCGCATCGTGCGCCGATCTCTGAATCCCAGGCTGGATCTGGAGGGCGTGCTGCTGACAATGTTTGACGGCCGCACCAATCTGGCGGTGCAAGTGGCGGAGGAAGTGAAGCATTACTTCCCCGGCAAGGTTTACGCCACCGTGATCCCCCGCAACGTCCGCCTGTCGGAGGCTCCCAGCCACGGCAAGCCCATCACCGCATATGACCGTTCCTCCCGCGGCGCCGATGCTTATACCGCCTTCGCCGCGGAATTCTTACAAAAAAACGGCTGATCTCAGCAGGAAAGGAGTCTTTTCCATGGCAACAAAAAAGCCATCGGGCCTTGGCCGGGGGCTGGGCGCCCTGCTGGGCGACGACGTCCTGAAAACAGAGACCACAGGGAGCTTTACCCTCCCCATCTCCCAGGTAGAAAGCTGCTCCTCCCAGCCCCGCAAGAGCTTTCGGGAGGATTCGCTTCAGGATCTGGCGGACTCCATCCGCGAACACGGCATTATTCAGCCGCTGACCGTGCGCAAGCTGGCCTCCGGCTATTATCAGATTATCGCCGGAGAGCGCCGCTGGCGTGCCGCCCGCATGGCGGGTCTTTCGGAAGTGCCGGTGGTCGTTATGGAAGCGGATGACCGCAAGGCTGCGGAGCTTGCCATGATCGAAAACCTCCAGCGGGAGGATCTGAATCCTATGGAGGAGGCCGCCGGCTTTCAGGCTCTGATTGAAAACTACCACATGACCCAGGAGGAGGCCGCGACCCGAGTGGGCAAGTCCCGGAGCACTGTCACCAACTCGCTGCGTTTGCTCTCCCTCTCCCCTACCGTGCGTTCTCTGGTGGAGAACGGCGGCCTCTCCGCCGGGCACGCCCGGGCTCTGCTGCCGCTTGGCGTCTCCCTGCAGGAAAGCGCTGCCAAAACCGTGGTGACCGGCGGTCTTTCCGTGCGGCAAACGGAGGCTCTGGCCAAGAAACTGGCCGAGGATAAAAAGCAGCCCAAGCAGGCTCCCGCCGGCGTGAATTACGCCGCAGAGGCCCAGAAGGAGCTCTCCACCAGAATGGGGCGGGGCGTACGGATTGTCACCGGCCGGAAAAAAGGCCGCATTGAGCTGGAATATTACGGGGTAGACGACCTAAACGACCTGTTGGAGGCCCTTGCCCTGATTAAATTGCGCAAATCTGGTAAATAACAACTGTGAGTGGGAAACCGCTCGTTCCGAAAGGATCGATATTCCATCATGAAACTGAATAAACGCAGCGGCGGCGAGGCTGAACCCTCGTCTCCCGCGGAGGACCCCAAGCCCGGGAGGAAGCCCGTCATTGTCTATATCATGGTTTTGTTCATCGTCGCCTTTATCCTCATGGCCATGTCCTTCATCATGCACCAGCGCAGCAACAGTGAGGCCATCGGCCAGCTGACCAGCTCCGTGAATGCTCTGCAGGAGGTTCAGGCCACGCAGGACAAGAACATTCGCCTGCAGGAAGATCTGGAAAACGCTCAGGATGAGAACAAAACTCTGCAAAAACAGCTGGAGGATGCCAACGGCACCCGGGATCAGGCCCAGAGTGAAGCATCCGCTCTGCTCTCTCTGTACACCTTGCAGCAACAGTACTCAGCCGCCGCTTTCGATGTATGCCGCCAGACCATCCAGAGCATGGAGGATACCGGCCTCGCCGCCTCCCTGCCCACCGATTCCGGCATCACCGGCATTACCTCCCCTGCCCAGCGCTATCAGCAGCTGAAAGAAGCCATCATGAGCAAATAATTTCATTCTAAATCGATGTTTCACGTGAAACATCGCATTTCCCCGGTAATTTAAATATGAGGTGAGAAACCGTGCTTGACATTAAATTTGTCCGGGAGAATCCGGACAGCGTCAAAGAAAACATCCGAAAGAAATTTCAGGACTCCAAGCTTCCCCTGGTGGACGAGGTCATCGAGCTGGACGCCTCCCGCCGCGCCGCCATCGCCGAGGCAGACGGTCTTCGTGCGGACCGCAACCGACTGAGTAAGCAGGTCGGCATGCTGATGGGCCAGGCCAAGAAAGACCCGTCAAAACTGGCGGAGGCCGAGGCCGTGAAGAAGCAGGTCACCGACGAGGCCGCCCGTCTGGCGGTTCTGGAGCAGCAGGAGTCCGAGCTGGACGGCGAAATTCGCAAGCGGATGATGGTCATTCCCCAGATCATCGACGAAACCGTGCCCATTGGCAAGGACGACAGCGAAAATGTGGAGGTGCAGCGCTTCGGGAAGCCCAAGACCCCCGCATTTGAGATCCCCTACCACACCGAGATCATGGAGCGCTTTAACGGCATTGATATGGACGCCGCCGGCCGCGTATCCGGCAGCGGCTTCTACTACCTGCTGGGGGACATCGCCCGGCTGCATGAGGCCGTGCTGGCCTACGCCCGGGACTTCATGATTGACAAGGGCTTCACCTACTGCATTCCTCCCTTCATGATTCACGGCAATGTGGTGGAGGGCGTGATGTCCTTTGCGGACATGGAATCCATGATGTACAAAATCGAGGGCGAGGATCTGTATCTGATCGGTACGTCCGAGCACTCCATGATCGGCCGCTTCATCGACCAGATCCTGCCCGTGGAATCCCTGCCCCAGACCCTGACCTCCTACTCCCCCTGCTTCCGCAAGGAGAAGGGCTCTCACGGCATCGAGGAACGGGGCGTCTACCGCATCCACCAGTTTGAAAAGCAGGAGATGATCGTGGTCTGCAAGCCGGAGGAATCCAAGACCTGGTACGAGCAGCTGTGGCGCTACTCCGTGGAGCTTTTCCTGAATCTTGACATTCCCGTCCGTCAGCTGGAGTGCTGCTCCGGCGATCTGGCGGACCTGAAGTGCAAATCCTGCGACATCGAGGCCTGGTCCCCCCGTCAGCAAAAGTATTTTGAGGTGTGCTCCTGCTCCAACCTGGGCGACGCTCAGGCACGCCGCCTGAAAATCCGCTACAAGGACGAGGACGGCAAAATGCAGCTTTGCCATACGCTGAATAACACCGTCGTGGCGCCGCCCCGGATGCTGATTGCCTTCCTGGAGAACAACCTGCAGTCCGACGGCTCCGTCCTGATTCCCAAGGTTCTGCAGCCGTATATGGGCAGAAAAGAGAAGCTGATTCCCGAAAAATAACCGCGGTATGGTAAATATTGGGCCCGTTTCCAGCCGATAGAGCACTCCGCGGCGCACCGAAGCACCGTCGATCGGTTCTCCAGCAGCTCCATTCCGGTTTTTGTTGATTATCAGCAAAAAATTATCTTTTATTTGTATATTTCAGACATAGTTTTACAGGAGGTATTCCTTGTATGGACGACAGAACGAAAAATGCCGTCGAAAAAGGCAGTGCTTTTTTCCGGGAGTTTAAAAAATTCATTGCCCGGGGCAACGTCATGGATCTGGCCGTCGGCGTGGTCATCGGCGGTGCGTTCACCGCAATCGTGAACGCTGTGGTCAAGGACATCATCAACCCCATCGTCAGTCTTTTCAGCGGCGGCATCGACTTCTCCACCATTACCATCGGGATCTTCCCCATCGGCGACCTGATTATGTCGATCATCAATTTCCTGATCGTCGCATTGGTGGTCTTCCTGATGGTCAAGGCCATGAACCGCTTCCACAAAAAAGAGGAGGCCGCGCCTCCCGTTCCCCCCGCGCCGTCCCGAGAGGAAGTTCTCCTTGCGGAGATCCTGGATCTGATGAAAGCGCAAAAATAATGGAAGAGCTGCTTCGAAGCGGGCTGACCGCTCTGGGCCTTTCCACGGAGGGCATTTCCCAGCTGCTGCGCTACGGATCAATGCTGCTGGAGAAGAACAAGGTCATGAATCTTACCGCCATCACGGCGCCGGAGGACGTGGCAGCGCTGCACTTTCTGGACAGCGCCGCGCTGCTGACGCTGGCGGATTTCCGGGGCAAGTCCGTGGTGGACGTGGGTACCGGCGCCGGGTTTCCCGGCCTGCCGCTGCGGATTTTGGAGCCGTCGATCCGCCTGACGCTGCTGGACTCCCTGAATAAGCGGGTGGACTTCCTGGGGGAGGTCTGCGGCGCGCTGGGATTCGGGGATGTGGCCTGCGTCCACGGCCGGGCGGAGGAGTTCGCCGCGGAGCACCGGGAGTCCTTCGACTTCGCCGTCTCCCGGGCGGTGGCCGCGCTGCCGCTGCTGGCGGAGCTGTGCCTTCCGCTGGTGAGGGAGGGCGGAACCTTCCTCGCCATGAAATCCGTGGACAGCGACGAGGAGCTGGAGAGCGCAAAAGACGCCATCAAACTTTTGGGCGGGGCGGCGCCGGAGGTCCGTGATTACCGGATTCCCGGCACGGAGGTTCGCCATCGGGCAGTGCTGATTAAAAAAATTTCTCCAACACCAAAAAAATATCCCAGAATGTTTGCAAAAATTAAAAAGAATCCGCTATAATGGTAGATTAGAGATCTCTCAGGAAGGAGGCCGCGTCGGATGGAGAAAACCGGTACCTGCATTGCGGTGGTCTCCGGCAAGGGAGGGACGGGGAAAACCTCGTTTACTTCCGGCGTGGGGTCCGCGCTGGCCATGCTGGGAAAGCGCACGCTGTGCCTGGATTGCGACATCGGCCTGCGCAACCTGGACCTGGCAATGGGCCTTTCCGACCGGGCGCTGATGGATTTCACCGACGTGGCTCAGAACCGCTGTACGCTCAGCGGTGCGGTGGTGCCGCACTCCAGAATCCGGAACCTGTATCTGCTCACCGCTCCGTCCAGAAGCGGAAGATCCCCTGTGACGCCGGAGCAGATGCGCGCTCTGCTGGCGGAGGTTCGCAGCCGGTTCGACTACTGTCTGCTGGACGCGCCGGCGGGCCTGGGCTCGGGGTTCCGATTGGCCGTCTGCGGCGCGGATCGGGCCATCGTGGTCACCACGGCGGACGCCTCCTCCCTGCGGGACGCCCAGCACACCGTGATGGAACTCAGCCGCTTTCCCCGGGGGAGCCTCCATGTGGTGGTGAACCGGGTGCGGAAAAAACTCCTGCGGGAAATGCACGCCACCATCGACGATGCCATCGATACCGCCGGCCTTCCCCTGCTGGGCGTCATTCCCGAGGACGACCAGATTCCCCTGTCCCTGAACGCGGGGATTCCCCTGCTGCTGGCCAGCGACGACCTGGCCGCGGCCGCATACCGCAACATCGCAAAGCGCATCACCGGCCAGCGCGTGCCGCTGATGCGAATGAAATAGAAAGGAGCCCTTTATGAATATTGCTCTGATGGCCCACGACAACAAAAAGGACCTGATGGTCCAGTTCTGCACGGCTTATGCGGGCATTCTCTCTCACCACAGCATCTATGCCACCAACGCCACCGGACATCTGGTGGCCGAGGCCACGGGGCTGAGCATCCACTGCTTCCTATCCTATACCCATGGCGGCAGCCAGCAAATCGGCGCCCGAATCGCCTACAACGAGTTTGATATGGTGCTGTTCTTCAGCGACCCCAACAGCGAGACCATGGCGCAGGATGTGACCTACATCTCCCGTCTGTGCGATCAGAACAACATCCCCTTCGCCAGCAACATCGCCACCGCCGAGATGCTGGTGCTGGGTCTGGCCCGGGGCGATCTGGACTGGCGCTGCATCGTCAATCCCACCAGTAAGCCCATCGCGTAAAGCGCCCTATTTCCCCCGCACCTCACCGCGCAGAAGCCGCAGCAGTACCCATCTTCCGCCGCACAGAGAGAAGCGCCTTGCTGAGAGCGCTTTCGGCCGGAATCTGGCGAAGGACAGCGGCGGAGCGGGGGCGGAAACGCCCACGGCTCTCTCCCCGTACCAAGGAGACCTCAAAGGAGAGGCAGTGCCTCTTGAACTTGGGTGGCACCACGAAGCAACCAGTTTGCTCTCGTCCCATGACCGCGGGACGGGAGCATTCTTTTCTTTTTTCCCATCACAATTTGTAAAAAGGAGCAATTGTTATGCCAAAAATGACACCGCGCACGCTGTCCGGCTTCATGGAGCTGCTGCCCGCGCCCCAGCAGCAGATGGAGCGCATTATGGAGACTCTGCGCAGAACCTTTTCCCTCTATGGCTTTACCCCGCTGGACACTCCCGCCATCGAAGCCAGCGAGGTGCTGCTGGCCAAGGGCGGCGGCGAGACGGAAAAGCAGATTTACCGCTTCCAAAAAGGCGACGCCGACCTGTCCCTCCGCTTCGATCTCACCGTTCCGCTGGCCAAATACGTGGCTCTGCACTACGGCGAGCTGTCCTTCCCTTTCCGCCGCTACCAGATCGGCAAGGTGTACCGGGGCGAGCGGGCCCAGCGGGGCCGGTTCCGGGAGTTTTATCAGGCCGACATCGACATCATCGGCGACGGAAAGCTCTCCATTGTCAACGAGGCGGAGATTCCCAGCATCATTTATCAGCTCTTCTCCTCCCTGGGGCTGAAGCGGTTCCAGATCCGGGTCAACAACCGGAAGATTCTGAACGGCTTTTACGCCATGCTGGGTCTAACCGAGCAGTCCGGTGACATCATGCGCACCGTGGACAAGCTGGATAAGATCGGGATAAACGGAGTAAAAGAATTATTATCAAATAACTACTCTCTGAATCAAGTCAAACAAATTATAGATTTTATTTCAATAAATTCAAATAACTTAAGTCCAAATGAAGCAAATTGTTTAAATTCTAATCTTTCAATTATCAACCAACTTAGTCTATTTAGCGGTCGCAATTCCTTATTTGACGAGGGACTCAATGAACTGACTACCGTGGTCAAGCACCTGAAGGACTTCGGCGTTCCCGCGGAAAACTTTGCCGTGGATCTGACCATTGCCCGGGGGCTGGATTACTATACCGGCACCGTGTACGAAACCACCCTGCTGGATCACCCGGAGATCGGCTCCGTCTGCTCCGGCGGCCGGTACGACAATCTGGCCGAATACTACACCGACCGGCAGCTGCCCGGCGCAGGCATCTCCATCGGCTTGACACGTCTGTTTTATGTTCTGCATGATCAGGGAATGCTGAATCCCGACCTGCTCACCGCCCCCGCAGACGTGCTGATTCTGCCCATGACGGAGGACCTGTCCCCCGCCATCGCGCTGGCTACCCGGCTGCGGCGGGACGGCATCCGCACCCAGCTCCACTGCGAGGTTAAGAAGTTCAATCAGAAGATTTCCTATGCGGACAAGCTGGCCATCCCCTATGTCATTTTCCTGGGCGAGGACGAAATCCGCACCGGCGCATTGGCCTGCAAGGACATGAAAACAGGCGAGCAGACCAAGCTCGGCGCGGATGAGACCGCCGCCCTGATTCTTTCCGGGCTGGCGGAAAAGAACCGCGGCGCCGTGATTTTGGGCTGAAATATGAATACTATCCGGATAATTAACGATTTTTTATACTAAAAGGATTGGAAAGAGAGGAAAAAGCCATGATGCAATCCAGAACGCATACCTGTGGGGAGCTGCGGCTGACCGATGCCGGCAAGGCGGTGAAGCTGGTCGGCTGGATGGAAAACGTCCGCGAGGTGGGCAGCAATTTTGCCTTTGTGGTGCTCCGTGACTTCTACGGCACCACCCAGGTGGTCATCGAAACCGAGGAGATGCTGGGCATCGTCAAGTCATTGAACAAGGAATCCACCATCAGCGTGGAGGGCGCCGTCCGGGAACGGGACAGCAAAAACGCCAAGATTCCCACGGGCGAAATCGAGGTGGTCCCCGCCAAGATCGAGGTGCTGGGCCGCTGCCGCCACAACGAGCTTCCCTTCCAGATCAACCGCAGCCGGGAGGCCGACGAGACCACCCGCCTGAAGTACCGCTATCTGGATCTGCGCAACCCCGCCGTGAAGCAGAACATCATCCTGCGCTGCCAGGTGGTGGCCGCCCTGCGCCAATCCATGACCGACCACGGCTTCCTGGAGATCACCACCCCCATCCTGACGGCCTCCTCCCCCGAGGGTGCCAGGGACTATCTGGTGCCCGCCCGGAACCACCCCGGAAAGTTCTACGCCCTGCCTCAGGCCCCCCAGCAGTTCAAGCAGCTGCTGATGACCTCCGGTTTCGACCGCTATTTCCAGATCGCCCCCTGCTTCCGGGACGAGGACGCCCGGGCCGACCGCTCCCCCGGCGAGTTCTATCAGCTGGACATGGAGATGGCCTTCGCCTCCCAGGAGGACGTGTTCGCCGTGCTGGAGGACGTGCTGCCCCCGATTTTTGCCAAGTACGGCGCCTATCACCGGGCTTCCGGCGCGCCGTTTGTGCGCATTCCCTATGCCGCGGCCATGGAGAAATACGGCTCCGACAAGCCGGATCTGCGGATCGACCTGACCGTGCAGGACGCGACGGACGTGCTGTCCGGCTGCGGGTTCGAGCCTTTTGCAGAAGGCGCGGTGAAGGCCGTGGTGGTCTCCGAATTCAAGGAGACCCGGAAGTTTATCGACAAAACGCTGACGGATGTGGAAACCCAGTCCGGCGGCAAGCCCTACTGGTTCCGCATTGACGAGAGCGGCGAGGTGGTGGGCGGCATCGCCAAGTTCGTTGCCCCGCACAAGGACGCGGTGGTCTCCGCCCTGAGCCTGAAACCCGGCGACTTCGTGGCGCTGTCCGCCGGCAAGCTGACCGCCGCCCAGAAAACCGCCGGCGTGCTGGTCAAGACCCTGGGCGCGGCCGTCCCCGGCCACATGGATCGGGAGCAGTACGCGTTCTGCTGGATCGTGGACTTCCCCATGTACGAGATCGGCGAGGAATCCGGCGAGCTGGAATTCTGCCACAATCCGTTCTCCATGCCTTCCGGCGGACTGGACGTACTGCTCAAGGCCGAGGCCGGGGAGATCGACCCCCTGCGCATCACCGCTGACCAGTACGATCTGGTTTGCAACGGCGTGGAGCTGTCCTCCGGCGCGGTGCGAAACCACGACCCGGAGATCATGATTAAGGCCTTCGAGCTGGTTCGCCTGGGCGAGGAGGACGTGAAGAGCAAGTTCCCCGCCATGTACAATGCATTCACCTACGGCGCGCCCCCCCACGCGGGCATTGCCCCGGGCGTGGACCGGATGGTCATGCTGCTGGCCGGCGAGGACTCCATCCGGGAGATTATCCCCTTCCCCATGAACAAAAACGCCCAGGACATCATGATGGGCGCCCCCTCCGAGGTTACGGAGAAACAGCTGAATGAGCTGCACATCGCTCTGGTGAAGCCGGAGGAAAATTGACACAAATTACTTCTGAATCGGGCGCGGAGAATTCTCCGCGCCCTTTCTTTTTCCACCGTGTTGTGATACAGTAGAGGTATTGCGAAATCCCACTTTCGGGAGGTTTCTATGAAACGATTTCTGACCGCGGCACTGGCCGCGCTGTGTGTTTTTACCCTCACATCCTGCGCCAGCCCTACCTCCCCCGCCGCCTCGCGGACATCTGCCGCCTGGTCATCGCCTCAGCAGGGCGACGCGTCCTCGGCCGCCGTTCAGCCGGATCCGACGCCTACCCTCCGCCAGCAGGCAAAAGAGCGTTTGGCCTCCATGACGCTGGAGGAAAAGGTAGGACAGCTGTTCTTCGTCCGCTGCCCCGCCGACAGCGCACTGAGCGACGTTTCGAAATACCATCTGGGGGGCTATCTTCTATTCGGCCGCGACACCAAGGATAAGACCGCCGACGAGATCATCCAGACCATCGCGGACTATCAGGCCGCCGCCGGGGAAATCCCCATGCTCATCGGCACGGACGAGGAGGGCGGCACCGTGGTGCGCGTCAGCTCCAACCCCAAATTGCGGAGTGAAAAATACCGCTCTCCCCAGCAGCTCTATCAGGCCGGGGGGATGGAGGCCGTCACCGAGGACGCCCATCAGAAGGATCTCCTGCTCAAGGCGCTGGGCTTCAACGTGAATTTCGCCCCGGTGGCGGACGTGTCCACCAGCCCCGGCGACTTTATCTACGACCGCAGCTTCGGCCAGGGTGCGGAGGCCACCGCCTCCTATGTGGCCGCCGTCGTCTCCCGCATGCACCGGGACGGCATGGGCAGCGTGCTGAAACATTTCCCCGGCTACGGAAATAATACGGACACCCATACCGGCATCTCCGTGGACAAACGCTCCCTGCGAACCTTCCTGACCACGGACTTTCTGCCTTTCCGGGTCGGCATTACCGCCGGAGACGGCAGCGAGGCCGTTCTGGTTTCCCACAATATCATGGAATCGGTGGATCAGACCCTCCCCTCCTCCCTGTCCCCGGCGGTTCATGTGCTGCTGCGGCAGGAGCTGGGCTTTGACGGCGTCGCCATCACCGACGATCTGGCCATGGAGGCGGTGGCGGCTTACGCCGCCGACGGTTCCGTGGCGGTTCTGGCTCTGAAAGCCGGCAACGACATGGTGCTCACCTCCGACTACCGCACCCAGATCCCCCTGGTGATCGATGCCGTGAACAGCGGTGATCTGGCTCAGCGGGTGATCGACACCGCCTGTACCCGGGTTCTTGTCTGGAAGATGTCTCTCGACCTTCTGTAAAATGAACGGTGAGGAGGAAGCATCGAATATGAAAAAAGCGCTGCATCTGGCACTGTTTCTGATCCTTTCCGTACTCCTGCTGACCGTCACCGCCTTTGCCGATACGGGGCCGAAGCCCCGGCTGACGATCACCGTAAAAAACGCGCCGGATGAGGTCTATTATCTGGATCTATTGGAGCCGGACGGAGAGGATGATAAAACCCGCTTATACGACAATTTAAGAGAAAATCATGAATCTGAACCCGACGCCGCGATGCTCCAGACCCTTCTGGACCACACACCGGAGGGTTGGCACGCCTGCATGGCGGAGGGAACCGTTTACGCGCCTGTGTGGGGCAGTCTCACCAGCGAGGAGAAAAACAGCTCGGGCAACCCGGTTCATATCTTCCGCTACTCCGGCGTTCCCGAGACATACCGCATCATCACCGTGACGAAAAGCGGTGCCGTTCAACTCTCCGAACCCAGGACCCGGCTGATTCTGCAGTCCTCCGTTACCTACGATTACGCCGCCAACACGCTCTCCTCCCCGCCCGTGGCGCCGGCCTACGCGGTGCAGTTTCTCTCCACCCTGCTGCCCACGCTGATCATCGAGGGACTGCTCCTGGCCGCCTTCGGCTTTTCGTGGAAACGCAATTGGAAGCCCTTCCTGCTGGTGAATCTGGCAACCCAGCTGCTTCTCTCGGCTGTCTGCGGCGTGTCCGCGGTCCGAAACGGAGTGAACTTTTTCTACTTTTTCCAGTTTCTCCCCACGGAGCTGGTCATTCTGGTTGCGGAAGCACTGCTCTACCGGCACCTCCTGACCGGGCAGAGCCGCTCCCGGGCCACAGCTTACGGCATCGTCGCCAACCTCGCTTCGGCGGCGGCCGGGCTGTTCACCGCAGTTCCCGTCTTTCAATGGATCTCCCGCCATTTCTAAAGAGAAAGGATCTTTTTCCACATGACCACTGAAAAACTCTACTACGCCGACCCGTTCCTGTACCGCTTTACCGCCGCGGTCGTGTCCTGCGAACCGGCGAAAACCGGCTGGCGGGTGGTGCTGGACCGCACGGCCTTCTATCCGGAGGGCGGCGGTCAGCCCTCCGACCACGGCACTCTGGACGGCATCCCCGTCACCGATGTCCACGAACAGGACGGGGTCATTTTCCACATTTGCGGACAGGCTGTGGAAACCGGCAGAACGGTGGAGGGCGTGCTGGACTGGGAGCGCCGCTTCGACCACATGCAGCAGCACTCCGGGGAGCACATTCTCTCCGGCATCCTGTGTGATCGCTTCCACTGCGACAATGTGGGCTTTCATTTGGGGGCCGACACCGTCACCATCGACTACAACGCCGATCTGTCCTGGGAGGACGCCATGGAGGCCGAACACATTGCCAACGCCGTCGTCACTGCCGACCGCGCGGTGGAAATCGCCTACCCCTCCCCGGAGGAGCTTTCTTTCATGGATTACCGCAGTAAAAAGGAGCTGACCGGGCAGGTGCGCATCGTTACCTTTCCGGCGGCCGACTGCTGTGCCTGCTGCGGCACCCATGTGCTCCGCACCGGACAGGTGGGGCTGGTGAAAATCCTGTCCTGTCAGAAATTCCGGAGCGGCGTGCGACTGGAGATCGTCTGCGGTGCCCGGGCGCTGCGCCTGCTCTCCCAGGCCTACGACCAGAACCGGCAGGCAGCCAAGGCTCTGTCCGTAAAGCCGGATGCCACCGCCGCCGCCGTGGAACGGACGCTGGCGGAGCTTGCCGCCTCCAAGGTTCGGGAGGCAAAGCTGGAGGATGAGGTGTTCGCGGCCGTGGCGGCCCGGAACGAGGGCCGGGGCGACGTGGTGCTCTATCAGCCCCCCATGCGGCCGGACGGCGTGCGCAAGCTGGCGGATGCCGTGTCCCGCACCTGCGGCGGGCTGGCCTGCGTCTTCGCCGGGGAAGAGCGCGCGTACAACTACGCACTGGTCCGCGCCGACGGAGCGGACATCGGGGATCTGGTCAAGCGCCTGAACGGTGCGCTGTGCGGCCGGGGCGGCGGCAGAAACGGCTTCGCCCAGGGCAGCGTGCAGGCCGATCAAACCGCCATTGAAACGTTCTGGAGGGATGCGGTATGAGTACCATTTATCTGGCCGGGGGCTGCTTCTGGGGGATGGAGCGGCTGTTCCGATCTTTGCCGGGCGTCACATCTGTCACCGCCGGCTACGCCAACGGGGAAAGCCCCGAGCGTGCCAACTATCCCGATGTCTGCACCGGGACCACGGGTTTCCGCGAGACCGTGCAGGTGGAGTACGATCCGGAAAAGCTGCCCCTTCCCCACCTTTTGCTGGCTTACTTCGCGGTCATCGACCCTCAGTCCAAAAACCGCCAGGGTCCGGACGTAGGAAGTCAGTACCAATCCGGCATCTACTGGTCCGACCCGGAGACGGAGGAGACCGTGGGGCGGATCTGCGCCGTGGAGGCCGCCGGTGTTTCAGACTTTGCCGTGGAGCAGGGTCCTTTGATCTGCTTTTACCCCGCGGAGGAGTACCATCAGCGCTATCTGGAAAAGAATCCGGGCGGCTACTGTCACGTGTCGCCCTGGCGCATGGCCGCGCTGACCCGGTTCCCCTTCGGCAAGATTCCGTACACCGGACCCGCCGCGGAGCTGCTGGAGGACTTCCTGGCGCGGGAGAAGGGGCATTGAGGGCCGAAGCCCCGCACAGTCCAATGGTGAGCGGAAAAAGAAAGCGGAGAGGCAATGCCTCTCCGCTTTTTAATGGGAAACAGGATTAATATTTCAGTTTCTCTGCCAGATATGCCCGCAGCTGGTCGATGGGCAGGCGCACCTGCTCCATGGTGTCCCGGTCGCGGACGGTGACACAGTTATCGGCGGGAGTGGTGTCGTCCCCGATGGTGGCGAAGTCCACAGTCACACAGAAGGGCGTGCCGATCTCGTCCTGGCGGCGGTAGCGCTTGCCGATGGAGCCGGTGTCGTCAAAATCCACCATCCAGTCGGCGGACAGCGCGAGCTGAATCTCCTTGGCCTTGTCGCCCAGTTTCTTGCTCAGGGGCAGGACGGCCGCCTTGAACGGCGCGATGGCGGGATGGAAATGCATGACCACGCGGGTGTCGTTCTTTTCGGGGTCCACCACCTCTTCGTCATAGGCCTCCACAAGCAGCGCCAGGGTCATGCGGTCGGCGCCCAGGGACGGCTCGATGACAAAGGGGATATAGTGCTCATTGGCCTCCTGATCGAAATAGGTCAGGTCCTGGCCGGAATGCTCCTGATGCTGGGTAAGATCGTAGTTGGTGCGGTCGGCCACGCCCCACAGCTCGCCCCAGCCGAAGGGGAACAGGTACTCGAAGTCCGTGGTGGCCTTGGAGTAGAAGCTCAGCTCCTCCTTCTCGTGATCCCGCAGACGCAGATTCTCGTCCCGGACGTTCAGGCCCTTGAGCCACTCATGGCAGTAGCTGCGCCAGTACTGGAACCACTCCAGATCGGTATCGGGTTTGCAGAAAAACTCCAGCTCCATCTGCTCGAACTCCCGGATGCGGAAGATAAAGTTGCCCGGGGTGATCTCGTTGCGGAAGGACTTGCCCACCTGGCACACGCCGAAGGGCAGCTTGCGGCGGGTGGTGCGCTGGATGGCCGGGAAGTTCACGAAGATGCCCTGGGCCGTCTCCGGCCGCAGATAGACCTCATTGGAGGTATCCTCGGTGACGCCCTGATGGGTTTTGAACATCAGGTTGAATTTCCGGATGTCGGTGAAGTCGGACTTGCCGCAGCCGGGGCAGGGCACCTGCTTATCCCGGATATAGGCCACCATCTCCTCGCCGGACATGATCTCCACGTTCATGTCGGTGATGCCGTGTTCGGCGTTATACGCCTCCACCAGCTTGTCCGCCCGGTGGCGCATCTTGCAGGACCGGCAGTCGATCAGCGGATCGTTGAACGTCGCCACGTGGCCGGAGGCCACCCAAACCTGGGGATTCATCAGAATCGCCGCGTCCAGTCCCACGTTGTAGGGATTTTCCTGAACGAACTTCTTCCACCAGGCGCGCTTGACGTTGTTCTTCATCTCCACGCCCAGCGGGCCGTAGTCCCAGCTGTTGGCCAGACCTCCGTAAATCTCACTGCCCGGGAAGACGAAGCCGCGGTTCTTGCACAGAGCCACGATCTTCTCCATCGTTTTCTGCTTGTTGTTCATAAAAGATACTCCCTTTTCTTCCGTCACTGGATGTGACAGACATATTTTCACGCAAAGAGGCCCCCTCTTTGCGTGTTTTTATCCCGGGAGGCTGCTCCTCCCGGGGACAAAAACAGGACTTTTCCACAAAGTTTCGACAATTGGGGAAAACTTTCCCCGTTTTACTTCTGCTCCCGGTCGTAGGCAACGATGACACGCCGGCTGGGCTCGGTCCCGGTGGAGTAAGTCGTCACGCACGGCACCTCCTGCAGCGCAGTGTGGATCACATGGCGCTCGTAGGCATTCATGGGCTCCAGCGTGACGCTGCGGCGGTACTTGACCACCTTCTCGGCCACCTTCTGCGCCAGGTGCTCCAGGCTCTGCTCCCGCTTCTCCCGGTAATTCTCCGCATCCAGCTGGATGCGGACGCGGCCGCTGCCGCTGCGGTTGACGGAATAGCTGGTCAGCTGCTGAATGGCGTCCAGGGTCTCGCCCCGGCGGCCGATCAGGGCGCCCAGGTTTTCACCCACCAGAACCACCCGATAGCGGCCCTTTTCCGGCAGGTAGACACGGATGTCCGCCGGGCACTCCATCTGCCCCAGCAAACCGGAAAGGAACTCACGGATGGCCTGCGCCTTCTCGTCGTCCACTTCCTCCCCGGGCTCGGCCACAGCCACAGGCGCGGCGGGCTTTTCCGCCTGCTGGACCGGACGCTCCTCCCGGATGAAGGCGGGACGCTCCTTTTCCGCGCTTTTGGGGGCCGGCTTCTCCGCCGGCTTTTCGGCAATTCTCGCCTCGCTCCTGGGCGCGGGACGGGTCTGGGGTGCGGCGGGCTTTTCCGCCTGCTGGACCGGACGCTCCTCCCGGATGAAGGCGGGACGCTCCTTTTCCGCGCTTTTGGGGGCCGGCTTCTCCGCCGGCTTTTCGGCAATTCTCGCCTCGCTCCTGGGCGCGGGACGGGTCTGGGGTGCGGCGGGCTTTTCCGCCTGGACGGGCTTTTCGGACTGCTTCCTATCCACGGCGGCAGCGGAGGGTTCCTCCGCTCCGTAGGTCACGCGGATCTTGGCCGGGCAGCTGCCCAGACCCAGAAAACCGCTCTTGGGTCTCTCCAGAATTTCGACGGACACATCGTCCCGATCCATCCCCAGCTGCCGCAGGGCGTTGGAGATGGCATCTTCTTCGGTTTTGCCCGTTACATCAATATAACTCATTTTGCAACAAGCTCCTTATTTGTCTTGATTCTCGTAGCGGTCTTCCTGATACGTCCGGCCCCGGGCATAGGGACGCTCTCCCACACGGCCGGCCTCTGTGGTACCAGTCTTTTTTCCCTTGCTCTTGCCGGCTTCGGCGGCCTTTTTCCTGGCCGCGGCCTGCTGTTTGGCGGAGGTCAGACGCTGCTCTTCCTGAATGCGTTTGGCCTCTTCCATCTTGCGCCGGCGCTCGGCCTCCCGCACTTCAGCACGGGCTGCCTCTTCCTCTTCCAGCTTACCGTTATAGAATTTCCCCAGGAAATACTCCTGAATGATGGAGAACACACTCTGCGCAATCCAGTAGATACCCAGAGCGGTGGGCAGGATGAAGCCGATATAAACAGACATCAGCGGCATCATGTACATCATCATTTTCATGGAGGACCCGGAGGCGGCAGTGGCGGGCTGTCCCTTGGTGGTAATCTTGCTGAGCACAAAGCTCAGCGTGCCGGAAATAATGGGGATCAGCAGCACGCCGATGACGGCCCAGCTCAGACCGTTATGCAGCTGCTTCACCACGGCAGTGGGGATGGCGTCCAGATCCAAACCCAGGAAATGGTAGTTCACGTTGACCCAGCCGGAATGCTGGGCGGCAAAATCCGGGAATTTGCTGTTGATGATATTGGATATCTCAATCTGCTCGTAGGCCTTGCTGCTGGTCAGGGTAATGCCCGCGTTGCTGATGAGCTCCTTGGCGGCGGTGAGCACGGCTTCACCGGCGGCCTTGCCGCCGAAGTTCATGAAGTAAACAATGGGTTCGCGGATGACGTAGTACAGTGCCATCAGGATCGGCAGCGGCAGAAAGCTCCATACGCAGCCGCTCATGGGGTTGACCCCCTCTTCCTGATACAGCTTCTGCATCTCCTCGCCAAGCTTGGCCTGATTGTTGGCGTATTTCTTCTGAATCTCCTGGGTGCGCCCGCTCATCCGGTTCATGCGGACCATGCTCTTCTTGGACTTCATCTGGAAGGGCAGCAGGATCAGCTTGATCACCAGTGTAAACAGAATGAGAGAAGCGCCGTAGGACCCCGTTATGGTGTAGAACAGGCGCAGCAGCGCCGAGAACGGGATACAAATCCAGTATCCGATGGTAGAAAACATAGACGTTCTCCTTACAAATCAAATTCAGTCTTGGAGCAGTATGAGGTTCTGAGCGTTTTGCGGCGCTCAGGGCACAGGGTCGTAGCCGCCCTTGTGCAGGGGATTGCAGCGCAGGATTCGGCGCAGCGCAAGCCAGCCGCCCTTGATGGCCCCGTACTTTTCCAGCGCCTCCAGCGCGTACTGGGAGCAGGTGGGATAGTACCGGCAGCAGGGACGGCGATAGGGAGAGATCGCAGCGCGGTAAAATTTCACCAGCGCCAGGAGAATCTGTTTCATGCGTCCTCCCGTTTCAGCAGGTCCAGCTTTCCGCACAGCCGGAGGAACGTGTCGTTCAGATCCTTCCACGGCGCGGTCAGCGTCCTTCCACGGGCCACCAGAATCAGGTCGTAGCCCGGAGTCAGCCTGTCCGCGTTCAGGCGATAAACCTCCCGCAGGCGGCGGCGGGCGCGGTTGCGCACCACGGCGTGTCCCAGCTTCACCGACACGGTGATTCCCAGACGGTTCCGACCCATGCGGTTTTTCCGGCAGTAGACGACCATCCCGCCGCTGACGGCGGAGACGCCCTTCTGATACAGCCGCCGGAACTCATAATTTTTTTTCAGTGTGACCGCTTTTTTCATCGGAACTCTGCCTCGCTTTTGTCATTGTCTTCATTTGAATGCCGCAGCGGAAAAAGAGGAGAAAGCTCATTGAGGGACGGAGGAATTTCGATCATTCCCGCCGTCCCTGCTGCGCTCTATTCAAATGTTTCCTGCGCAAACCGTCGTCCTTAGTAGGACAGCTGAGCGCGGCCCTTGGCGCGGCGGCGGGCCAGAACCTTGCGGCCGTTGGCGGTAGCCATTCTCTTGCGGAAGCCATGGACCTTCTGTCCGTGCAGCTTCTTGGGCTGATAGGTACGTTTGGTTGCCATCTCGGAAACACCTCCTGTTAAAATTAGCAGCCGTCTCGCGGCGGCCCTTACTCGACACCGGAACGCAAAGCAAACCGGCGCAGTAAACAAAACATACGTCACTGCGACGCATCGAATAGTATACAGATAAAATCCAAAAGTGTCAACAAAAACTTGCAAAAAACAGAAATTGCCCGTGAAACCTCCACATTTTCTTCTTTTTCAACTAAAAACGCAAAATGTGGGGCGGCAGCTGCATTTCATCTCTATATCTGGTTCGTTTTTTTTATAGATATATATAGAATATGTATTGTAAAAATCGTTGATTTCTGGTATAATCAATCAGTGAATTTATGCGAAGCCGACTGCCCCGTCCCCCGGCTCCGCTGATTTCTTTCTATTTTCAATTGAGAGAGGTGTATGTTTTTGAATTCCGTCGCCGACATCTGGGACAATGTCCTGACGCAGCTGAAACGGGATCTTTCGGAAACCACCATCGCCACCTGGTTCGACGAACTGGAGGCGGTGGCCCTGCGGGAGAACACATTCTACCTGCACTGCTCCAACGATTTCAAAAAGGGATATATCGAAGATCTGTTTCTCACCAACATCAAGGCCGCGCTCCATGATCTGTTCTCAATGGACATCGGCGTCGCCGTACTGAACGACGAAGAGTTCGCCGCGCTCTCCGGCAAGGAGCCGGTCCGGCGGGACAATTTTACCCCGGCCGGGGAATTTACCTTTGAAACCTTCGTAGTCGGCCCGTCCAACAAGCTGGCCTATGCCGCTTCCGCCTCCGTGGCGGAGCACCCGGCGAAAAATTACAACCCTCTGTTCATCTACGGTGACTCCGGTCTGGGCAAAACCCATCTGATCTACGCCATCGCCAACGTCATCCGCAAGCGGGATCACAGCGCCCGGATCGCCTATGTCAAGGGCGACGATCTGACCAACGAGCTGGTGAACGCCATCCGGGAGGGCAAAACCGCCGAAATGCGGGAAAAGTACCGCCAGGCGGATCTGCTGCTGGTGGATGACGTGCAGTTCATCGCCGGCAAAAAGCAGACGCAGGAGGAGTTTTTCCATACCTTCAACACCCTGTATGAATCCGGGAAACAGATTGTTCTGACCTCGGACCGCCCCCCCTCCGAGATGATGATGCTGGAAGACCGGCTCCGCACCCGGTTTGAGTGGGGTCTGATGGTGGACGTGGCTCCTCCGGATTTTGAAACCCGTCTCGCCATCATCAAGAACAAGGCCGCTCTGCTGGGGATGACCCTGCCGGACAAGGTTGCCGCCTATATCGCGGATAATGTCACCTCCAACGTCCGGCAGCTGGAGGGTACCATCAACAAAATTCTGGCCTACAAGGACCTGATGGGCAGCGACACCGACGAGGAGACCGTCACCCGCGCCATTCAGGATATGCTCAAGCGCAGCAACGAATATATTCCCTCGCCGGAAGTCATCATCGACTACATCTGCAAGTATTACAGCACCGACGAGGCCACCGTCCGCGGCCAGCAGCGGGTGCGCAACGCCGTCCAGGCCCGGCAGGTGGCCATGTATCTCATCCGCAGCATGACGAATCTCTCCCTGGACGATATCGGCAAGGAATTTGAAGGCCGGGATCATACCACCGTGCTCTACTCCATCGACAAGGTGGAGAAGCAGATGAAGCAGGATTCCTCCTTTGCCGAAGTGGTCAAGGAGCTGAAAACCAACATCAATTCCAAGCGCTGAGTTTTCCACACCCGTGGTGGAGGACGAAAAACTCCCCTGTGGAAAACTTGGGTAAATCCTGCGCCGTGGAAAACCCCCTTCTTTTTTCCACATCGTATGTGGAGCGGATTTTCCCTGCGCCCCTAAGGAATCCACGGTTTCTCCACAAAAAAACATACTACGGCTTCTTTTGCTAAAAAAGAGTTTCTTTCTTCTTAAAGAACACGCCGTATCCGCTTCGACTATCGAAAAAGAGAGGAAGATCCGACATGAAATTTTCCTGCGAGAAAGCATTGCTGCAAACCGCCATCAATGTCACCTCCCGCGCCGTGGCTCAAAAAAGCTCCATTCCCGCGCTGGAGGGGCTTTTGCTCCACGCCGACGGCAGTCTGACTATGTCCGGCTATAACATGCAGACCGGCATCCGCACCAAAGTCTCCGCCGACGTCACGGAAAACGGAGACATCGTGCTCAATGCCCGGCTTTTTGGCGATATTATCCGCAAGATGCCCGATGACGTGGTCACCTTTTCTTCCAGTGACAAGCAGGTGGTTCATCTCAGCTGCGGCGACGCCGATTTCGATATCCTGGGCCTGGGCGCCGGGGATTACCCCGAGCTGCCGGAGGTGGAGGATGAATTCTCCGTCTCCATCGGACAGAGAGTGCTGCGCGCCATGATTGAGGAGACCGCCTTTGCCGTGTCCTCCAACGAGAGCCGTCCGGTTCACACCGGCGCTCTGTTTGAGATTACGGATAAAGGTCTCACCATGGTGGCGGTGGACGGATTCCGGCTGGCCATGCGTCGGGAGCCGCTGGAAAAAATCGAGGGCGGCATGTTCTCGTTCGTGGCGCCGGGCGGGGCATTGAACGAGGTGGAAAAAATCTGCGAAGACACAGACGATCTGGCTTCCGTCACGCTGGGCAAGCGCCACATTCAATTTGAAGTGGGCGATACAGAGCTGATCTGCCGCCGGCTGGAGGGCGAATTCCTGGACTATAAGAATGCCATTCCCCGGAAAAATCCCATCGCCGTCGTGGCCGATACCAAAGCGCTGATCGAGAGCATTGACCGGGTGTCTGTGGTGATCTCCGACAAGTTGAAAAGCCCGGTGCGCTGCGTGTTCGATCACGACAAGGTATTTCTGTCCGCCAAGACCGGCAACGGCGAATCCAAGGATGTGTGCCACATCGCCGGGGACGGCGGCGCGCTGGAAATCGGCTTCAATAACCGTTATTTAATGGAGGCACTGCGCTATGCCCCCGCCGATACCGTGAAAATCGAGCTGAATACCGGCGTCTCCCCTGCCATCATCGTCCCCACCGAGGGGGAGGAAAACTTTTTGTACATGGTTCTGCCGGTGCGGCTGAAATCTGCGGAGTAACCGTTCCCATTCGGTATTCGGGGAGACCGCTCCCCTATGGAGGAATTATGAAAACAATTACCATCACCACTGAATTCATTAAGCTGCAGGATCTGTTGAAGTTCGCCAGTCTGGTGGGCAGCGGCGGCGAGGCAAAGGAGCACATTCAGGCCGGCGAGACCAAGGTCAACGGCGAGGTCTGCACGCAGCGGGGCAAAAAAATCCGCCCCGGCGACACCGTGGACTTTTCCGGGGAGCAGCTGACCGTTGCCTATGCGCGTTGACAGTCTGACCCTTCGGAATTTCCGCAATTACCGGGAGCAGGCCGTGTCTTTCGACCCCTGGTGCAACGTGATCTTCGGCGAAAACGCCGAGGGCAAGACCAACCTGCTGGAGGCTGTCGTCTACCTCTCCTGCGGCCGGTCCCATCGGGCCCGGAATGACCGGGAACTGATTCGCTTCGGCGAGGATGAGGCCCGGCTGACCGGAAACCTGTTTGCCCGGGAGCGGGAGTTTGTTCTGGAGGCGGAGCTGTTCCGGGACCGGCGCCGAAAGCTGTGGGTGAACCGGGTGCCGGCAAAAAACGGCGGCGCGTTCAGCCAGGTTTACAACACGGTTTTTTTCTGCCCGGAGGATCTGTTCCTCATTCGGGAGGGAGCCTCCGTCCGGCGCAAGTTTATGGACAATGCGTTATGTCAACTTCGTCCCCGGTATGCCGCCGCTCTGGCGGATTACACCCGGGCGTATGACCACAAGACCCGCATCCTCCGGGACTGGGGGGAGAAACCGGATCTGCTCTCGGCGCTGCCGGAGTTTAACGAGCGGCTGGTTTGCTCCGGGGCGGTGCTGATCCATTACCGGGCACAGTTTGCCGCCCGGCTGGCAGCGTACGCCGCCGACAACCATCGGGAATGCTCCGGCGGGAAGGAGACGCTGGGTCTCCAATATCAGACGGTCTCCTCCATTACCGATCCCACGGCGGAGCCGGAAGTGCTGGCAGGGCAGCTCCGGGATCATCTGGAGCACCACCGGCAGGCAGAGCTTGCCTCCCGGCTGTGTCTCTCCGGCCCCCACAAGGATGATCTGGCGGTCACGGTGGACGGACGTGAGGCCCGGGCGTTCTCGTCTCAGGGGCAGACCCGGACGGCGGCGCTGGCGCTGAAGCTGGCAGAACGGGAGATCTATAAAAATGTGACCGGCGAGTATCCGGTGCTGCTGCTGGACGATGTGCTCAGCGAGCTGGACCCCCGCCGGCAGGAGTTTGTCCTCAACCGCATCGCCGGCGGGCAGGTGTTCATCACCTGCTGCGAGGACGACCGGCTGTCAAAAATGCTGGGCGGCAAAGTACTTCATGTGAGAAACGGAATCGTGGGGTGATGAACACCGCGCCCAAGCAAATGCGGGGAAGCTGCACAACAGCGCGTATAAAATCAACGCGCCGGCAAGCTGCGCATCACCTGCTGCGAGGACGACCGGCTGCCGAAGAGGCTGGGCGGCCCGGTGCAGTGCGGGATTCAAAACGGCCGCGCTTTTTGCCGCTGGGTATTTTTACGATGCGGGGAGAGGTTTGATGTATCTTCACATTGGACAAAACGAAATCATCCCAGAGCGCCGGATCATCGGAATTTTTGATCTGGACAAAGCCAGCTACGGCAAGCGCACCCGGGAGTATCTGGCTCGTGCGGAGCAGGACGGCGTGGTGCTGGATATCTCCGGCGACATTCCCAAATCCTTCCTGGTCTGCGACCACCCCTACCATAAACAGATTGTCTATTTATCTCAGTTGAATTCCGCCACCCTGCAAAAGCGGGCAGAGGCGGAAACGATTGATTTTTGAGAATAGAACCACCCATCAGAAGGGAGAACATTCATGTCTGAATTTGAAAACCCCACCGCCGTGGGAAAGGAAAACGAATACGACGCATCGGAAATTCAGGTGCTGGAGGGTCTGGAGGCCGTCCGGAAACGTCCGGGTATGTATATCGGCTCCACCTCGTCCAGCGGTCTGCATCATCTGGTGTATGAGATCGTTGACAACTCCATCGATGAGGCGCTGGCCGGCTACTGCGGCGAGATCACCGTGGAGATCAACGAGGGCGACACCATCACCGTCACGGATAACGGCCGCGGCATCCCCGTGGACATCCAGGCGCAGACCGGACGTCCGGCGCTGGAGGTAGTGTTCAGCGTCCTGCACGCCGGCGGCAAGTTCGGCGGCGGGGGCTACAAGGTCTCCGGCGGCCTACACGGTGTAGGCGCGTCCGTGGTCAACGCTCTGTCCGAGTGGCTGGTGGTCCAGGTTCACAAGGACGGAAAAATCTTTGAGATGCGGTTTGCCCGGGGTGCGATCACCCAGGAGATTAAAGTCGTTGGCGAATCCGACCGCTCCGGAACCGTGGTTACCTTCAAGCCCGATTCCCAGATTTTTGAAGAGACCCTCTACTCCTACGACACTCTGCATACCCGGATGCGGGAACAGGCATTTTTGAATGCCGGTCTGAAAATCCGTACCGTGGACCACCGCTCCGGGCAGGAGCAGGAGGACAACATGTGCTACGAGGGCGGCATCCGGGAGTTTGTCACCTGGATCAACCGGAACAAGGATCCTCTGCACCAGGATGTCATCTACATGGCCGGCCGGCGGGAGGACTCCATGGCCGAGATCGCCCTGCAGTACAACTCCAGCTATAACGAGACCATCCTCTCCTTTGCCAACAACATCCACACCCCCGAGGGCGGCATGCACGAGGAGGGCTTCAAGCGCGCGCTGACCAATGTGCTCAACGCTTACGGCCGGAAAATCAAGATGCTCAAGGATGAGGAGAAGATCTCCGGCGAGGACTGCCGTGAGGGGCTGACGTGCATCATCTCCGTCAAGCTGACCGACGCCCAATTCGAGGGCCAGACCAAGACCAAACTGGGCAACTCCGAAATCCGGACGCTGGTGAACAACGTGGTGTCCGACAAGCTGGAGCAGTTTTTGGAGGAGAATCCCCAGGTGGGCCGCATGGTTTTGGATAAGGCCATGATGGCCAACCGCGCCCGGGAGGCCGCCCGCAAAGCCCGGGAGAGCATCCGCCGCAAGACCGCACTGGGCGGCGCGGCCATGCCCGACAAGCTCCGGGACTGCAACGAGGCCAACCCCGAACTCACCGAACTGTATATCGTCGAGGGCGATTCCGCAGGCGGCTCCGCCACCCAGGGCCGGGACTCCCGGTTCCAGGCCATCCTGCCTCTTTGGGGCAAGATGCTGAATGTGGAGAAGGTCCGGGAGGAGCGGGTTTACGGCAACGATAAGCTCCAGCCCGTCATCACGGCGCTGGGCGCCGGGCTGGGGGAGGAGTTCGATCCCGCCAAACTCCGCTATCACAAAATTATCATTATGGCCGATGCCGATGTGGACGGCGCCCACATCCGGACATTGCTGCTGACGTTTTTCTTCCGCTACATGCGGCCGCTGATCGAGCACGGCTATGTCTATGCCGCCGTACCGCCGCTGTATAAGCTGTCCCGGGGCAGAAACACCCGGGTGGCCTTCTCCGATCCCCAGCGGGATCAGGTCTCCGCCGAACTGCGGGGCGACAATCTCAATGTGAAAATCGATATCAGCCGCTATAAGGGCCTGGGCGAGATGGACCCCCACGAGCTGTGGGAGACCACGATGAACCCGGAGACCCGGACGCTCAAACGCATTACGCTGGACGACGCCGTGGGCGCGGACGAGACGTTCACCATTCTCATGGGCGAGAAGGTCGAGCCCCGCAAGGAGTTCATCGAAAAGAACGCTAAGTACGCCGTCAATCTGGATTATTAAGGAAGGGAGACCGAAATGAGCAAAAAACCGCAGTACGACCCTGAGGAAATCCGGTATCCCGACCAGGTGATCGTTGCCTCTCCGCTGGTGCCGGAGATGGAGAAATCCTATATCGAATATGCCATGTCCGTCATCGTGGGCCGGGCGCTGCCCGACGTGCGGGATGGATTGAAGCCCGTCCACCGCCGGATTCTCTACGCCATGTACGAGGACAATCTGACCTCGGATAAGCCCTTCAAAAAGTCCGCCACCTGCGTGGGCGACGTGCTGGGCCGGTACCATCCCCACGGCGATCAGTCCGTGTACGACGCACTGGTTCGTCTGGCGCAGGACTTCTCCATGCGCTACCGGTTGGTGGACGGCCACGGCAACTTCGGTTCCGTGGACGGCGATCCCCCCGCAGCCTACCGTTATACCGAGGCCCGTATGGCCAAAATTTCCGAGGAACTGCTCCGGGATATCGACAAGGAGACGGTGGACTGGGACCCCAACTTTGACGAGACCCGCAAGGAGCCCCGCGTCCTCCCCTGCCGCTTCCCAAACCTGTTGGTCAACGGCTCCTCCGGCATCGCCGTGGGCATGGCCACCAATATTCCGCCCCACAATCTGACGGAGGTGGTCAACGCCTGCATCTGCGTGCTGGACAATCCGGAGGCGGAGCTGGTCGACCTGATGGAATTTGTCACCGGCCCGGACTTCCCTACGAAGGGCATCATCATGGGACGGGCGGGTATCCGGGCGGCCTACGCCACCGGCCGGGGCAAGATCGTGGTGCGCGCCCGCACGGAGTTTGAGGACTTCGCCAAGGACCGCATCCGCATCGTGATCACCGAGATCCCCTATCAGGTCAACAAGCGCATGCTCATCAAGAACATGGCCGAACAGGTGGAGGAAAAACGGCTGGAGGGCATCTCCGACATCCGGGATGAGTCCGACCGCAACGGGATGCGCATTGTCATCGAGCTGAAGCGGGACGCCAACGCCCAGGTGGTGCTCAACCGCCTGTTCGCCCAGACCCAGCTGCAGACCTCCTTTGCCATCAATATGCTGGCGCTGGTGGAAAACCAGTCTCAGCCGAAAATTCTGTCCCTGCGGCATATCATCGACGAATATCTGGCGTTTCAGCAGGAGATTATCGTCCGCCGCACCCGGTACGACCTGAAAAAGGCCCAGGAGCGCGCCCATCTGCTGGAGGGCCTGATCATCGCCCAGGATCATATCGACGAGGTCATCCGCACCATCCGGGAGAGCTATGACAATGCCAGGGAAAACCTGATGCAGCGGTTCAGTCTGGACGAAGTCCAGGCACAGGCCATTCTGGACATGCGCCTCAAGGCGCTGCAGGGGCTGGATCGGGAGAAGCTCCAGACCGAGTATAACGAGCTGGAGAAGAAGATCGGCTACTACCAGCAGCTTCTGGCCTCCCAGGAGATGATCCACGCCGTGCTGAAAACCGAGCTGGTCGCCATCCGGGATAAATTCGGCGACGAGCGCAAGACCGAGATTCAGGATGTGGAGGACGAGATTGACATCGAGGATCTGATCGAGGAGGAGGAGTGCGTCTTTACCCTCAGCGAGGGCGGCTATATCAAGCGGATGCCCGTGTCCACCTACCGCTCTCAGAACCGCGGCGGCAAGGGCATCACCGCCACCGGACTGCGGGACGAGGACTATGTGTCCACGGTGTTCACCGCCTCCACCCACGACTATATCCTCTTCTTCACCAATACCGGCCGGGTCCACCGGAAGAAGGGCTACCTGATGCCGGAGGCCGGCCGCACCGCCCGGGGCACGAATATCGTCAATATCCTGCCCATTGATTCCGGCGAGCGGGTTACCGCCATGCTTCACACCCGGGAGCTGAGCCCCGACCGATTCCTGTTCATGGTCACCCGGAACGGCACCGTCAAGCGCATCCCCGCGGATTCCCTGAAAAACATCCGCAGCAACGGAATCCGGGCACTGAATCTGGACGAGGGCGACGAGCTGATCTCCGTCCGGGAGACGGACGGCACCGCCAACATGCTCCTGATGACCCACAACGGCATGTCCATCTGCTTCAAGGAGAGCGACGTCCGTGTCATGGGCCGGGACGCCGTGGGCGTGCGGGGCATCCGTCTGCGCGAGGGCGATTTCGTGGTGGCGGGCGTTCGCGCCACCGAGGGCCGGACCCTGCTGGCCATCACCGAAAACGGCTACGGCAAGCGCACCGAGATCGGCGAGTATCTGCGGGGCGACGAGCCCCAGAGCCGCGGCGGCTTCGGATTGAAGGGCTATCAGGTTACGGAGAAGACCGGTCCCATCGCAGGAGCCAAGGTGGTCTCCGGCGAGGAGGATATCCTGCTGATCTCCGACGACGGCACCATCATCCGCATGGCATCCTCCGACGTCAATGTGTACAGCCGTACCGCCCAGGGTGTCCGCGTCATGCGGGTGGCCGAAAGCGTGAAGGTGATCTCTCTGGCCCGGGCGGAAAAGGAAGCCGCCGAGGGGGATTCCATCCTCCCCGAGGAAGAGTAAGCGCTGCATGAAAACTGTCACGGTATACACCGACGGCGCCTGCTCCGGCAATCCCGGCCCCGGCGGCTGGGGAGCGGTGCTGCTGTATGGGCCGCATAAAAAAGAGCTGTCCGGCGGCGAACCTGAAACCACCAACAACCGCATGGAGCTGACAGCGGTGATTGCCGCCCTCTCCCTGCTGAAGGAGCCATGTACCGTGGAGCTGTGGAGCGATTCCCGGTACGTCATCGACGGACTTGAGAAGGGCTGGGCGAAGGGCTGGCGCTCCCGGGGCTGGGTGAAATCGGATAAAAAGCCGGCGCTGAACCCGGATCTGTGGGAAAAGCTGCTGGAGCTGATTGAGACCCATACCCTCCGCTATCACTGGGTGAAAGGCCACGCGGAGAATGAATACAACAACCGCTGCGACGAGCTTGCCGTGGCGGAGAGCCGGAAATATAAATAAGGCTCATGCGAGGAGCATATTCACCTGAAAACGACAGCCAAGGGGAGAAAACGACAGTCTCAAATAAAAAATATGGTACAAGTTTACAGACTGTTCATATCAGAATCATAATTCGGTCATGATTGAGGGGTATCTTAAGAATCAGCAGAGGGTACTCCCAACCCGATGCAATTTCTCCCTCCTAAAAAGACACACACACAAGAACAGCCGCCGATCAGGCGGCTGTTCTTGTGTTTCAGCGCAGTTTACCGGCCCGTCCCTTGTGAAGAGTTTTCCACACTCCGGTGACTTTTGTGAAAAACTTTTCCGTTTTGGGAGAAGATAAAGAGGTTCCGGCAGGTTTTCCGCAGGTTCTTGTCAAGAAGTTCTCCGGGGTGTAGAATATTCCCAAACATATTTGCAATTGTCCCGGCTGACCCTGCGGGGAAACCGAAGACGGCGCACAGACCGGCCGCTCTCATCCGGCTGCTCTGTGCCTGAAAACAGAAGGAAAGGCAGGACTATTCTATGAAAGACGGCTTTATCTCCGTTGCTGCCGGCACGCCGAAACTGCGTCTGGCGGACTGCAATTACAACGCCGAGCAGACCTTCACCCTCATGCGCAAGGCCGCCAAGTCCGGCGTCAAATTTCTGGTGCTGCCGGAGCTGGGCCTTACCGGCTATACCTGCGGCGACCTGTTCTATCAGGAGACGCTGCTGCGGGGTGCGGAGGAAGCTCTTGCCACCGTGCTGGAGGCCACCCGCCCCTTGAATCTGGTGGCGGCGGTGGGACTGCCTCTGCGGTTTCAAAACCATTTGTATAATTGCGCCGCTGTAATACAGAGCGGAAAGATTTTGGGCGTGACGGTAAAGGCTCACCTGCCCAATTACGGTGAGTTTTACGAAAAGCGCCAGTTCACTCCCGCGCCGGACGAGGCCAGGGAGATCACGCTCTGCGGCCAGACGGTGCCCTTCGGCGCACGGCTGGTCTACGAGTGCCGGAACGTGCCCGGGCTGTCCCTGGGCGTGGAGATCTGCGAGGATCTGTGGGTGCCCGGCGCCCCCTCGTTGTCCATGGCCGCCGCCGGAGCCACCGTGATCGGCAACCTGTCCGCCAGCAACGACCTGATCGGCAAGGACGGCTACCGCCGTCAGCTGGTGTCCATACAGAGTGCCAAGCTTTTGTGCGGCTATGTATATGCCGGCGCCGGGGAGGGCGAGTCCACCTCCGACCTGGTGTTCGGCTCCCATCAGCTCATCACGGAAAACGGCACCCTGCTGGCGGAGCGCCGGTTCGAGCAGGGGCTGCTGATTTCCGAGGTGGATGTGCAGCGGTTGAGCTACGAGCGCCGCCGCACGAAAGTATTCGAGCATCTGCGGAGCGTGGAGTGTGTCTCTGTTCCCTTCTCTCTGGCCGTGGAGGAGACAAAGCTGACCCGCTATGTGGCACCCCAGCCCTTCGTCCCGGAGGGCAAGGAGGACCGGGACGCCCGCTGCAGGGAGATTCTGCTCATCTCCTCCCTGGGTCTGAAGCAGCGTCTGGCCCACACGGGGTCCAAAACCGCCGTGGTGGGCCTTTCCGGAGGGCTGGACTCCACCCTGGCCGTGCTGATCACGGGCCTTGCCCTGAAGATGCTGGACCGCCCCATGGCGGATATCATCGCCGTGACCATGCCTTGCTTCGGCACCACGGACCGCACCCGGAACAACGCCGTGATTCTGGCGGAAAAGCTGGGCGCCACGCTCCGCACCGTGGATATTTCCGCCAGTGTCCGCAGCCACTTCAAGGACATCGGGCACGACATCGAGGATCACTCCGTCACCTTTGAAAACGGCCAGGCCCGGGAGCGCACCCAGGTGCTGATGGACATCGCCAACCAGACCGGCGGGATTGTCATCGGCACCGGCGACCTCAGCGAGCTGGCGCTGGGCTGGTGCACCTACAACGGCGACCACATGAGCATGTACGCCGTGAACACCTCCATTCCCAAGACGCTCGTGCGCCACCTGGTGGCCTATCTGGCCCGGGACAATGCCAGAAAGGACGAGGAGCTCAAGGACGTGCTGGAAGATATTCTGGACACCCCTGTGTCCCCGGAGCTGCTGCCCGCGGTGCGGGGGGAGATCTCCCAACGGACGGAGGATCTGGTGGGCCCCTACGAGCTTCACGACTTTTTCCTGTACTATATCGTCCGCTGGGGCTTCGGGCCGAAAAAGGTCTTCCGTCTGGCGGAGTACGCACTGGGCGGCGTTTACAGCCGGGATGTGATTTTGAAGTGGCTCAAGATGTTCTATCGCCGCTTCTTCTCCCAGCAGTTCAAGCGCAACTGCCTGCCCGACGGGCCGAAGGTGGGCAGCGTGACCCTCTCCCCCCGGGGGGACTGGCGGATGCCCAGCGACGCAAAGGCCACCCTCTGGCAGACAGAGGTGGAGGAGCTGAAATAAAAACAAGGGCGCGGGAAACTCCCGCGCCCTTGTTTGATTGTTCCCTGTGCCCGCGCTGCAATTTCGCGGAAAAATCAAAAAGGACATCTTTTCAGATGTCCTTTCCGTGTTTCAAAATCAACCGATCTTATTCAGGGCCAGAGACATAGCGCTCTTTCTGTGAGCGGCCGTGTTCTTGTGCAGAACGCCCTTCGTCACAGCCTGATCGACTTTCCTGACTGCAACCTTGTAAGCGCCATCGGCCTCGGTGCGATTGCCTTCTGCGGCAGCGACCTCGAACTTCTTGATGGCGGTCTTCAGTGCGGACTTCTCAGCCTTGTTGCGGGCGTTTCTCACTTCGGCGATCAGAACGCGCTTCTTGGCAGACTTGATATTCGGCAAACCAAACACCTCCTTAGGCAAAATCACGCGGCAAATGTATTTTCCACCGTGCAGAATGATATTCTAGCAGGAAAGTTCCAAAAAAGCAAGTCTTTTTTCGGAATTTCTCTTCGTTTTTTGAATATTGTATCAGGAACGACAAAACCTAATGAAAATACACAAGATTTTGTGTTGATTGAGAGAGGAATGGCACAAGCGATGTTGATAAAGCGGACGGATCTGGCGCTGGAAGCCCGGGAGCTGTGGCAGGAATCAGCGGAAAAAACCACCAAGCTTCCCGGCGTGAAGGCAGTAAAATACCGGAAGGAAGGCTACCCGGTGACCCGGGTTGAGGTACTGGACAAGCAGGGGGAGCAGGAGCTGGGCAAGCCCGTGGGGACCTATCTGACGCTGGACCTGTCCTCTTACTGGCAGCGCAGGAGCGACTTTTTTGAGCGGGCAGTGCGGCTGATCGGGTCGGAGCTGAAGGAGCTGATGCCCGCCGAGGGTGCGGCGCTGGTGATCGGTCTGGGCAATGATGCCATGACGCCGGACGCGGTGGGGCCGCTGACCATGCGGAGCATTCTCATCACCCGGCATCTGCGCTCCGCCATGCCGAAGCAGTTCGCCGGATTCCGGGATGTGTCGGTGTTCCGCACCGGTGTGCTGGGCACCACGGGCATCGAGTCGGCGGAGGCGGTGCAGGGTCTGATCGCCCAGACAAAGCCGGCTGTGGTGATCGCAGTGGACGCGCTGGCAGCCCGGCGGTTAAACCGTGTCTGCGCCACGGTGCAGCTCAGCGACACGGGGATCATCCCCGGCTCCGGCGTGGGGAACCACCGTTTGGCCCTGAACCGGGAGACCCTGGGGCTCCCGGTTCTGGCGGTGGGGGTGCCCACCGTGGTGGACGGCGCCACACTGGCGGCCGACCTGCTGGAGGAGTCCGGCATCACGGAGTTCGATGAGAAGAAGCTACGGGGCAGGAATACCGGCCTGTTCGTCACCCCCCGGGATATCGACGCCCAGGTGCGGGATCTTTCCAAGGCGGTGGGCTACGGGATCAACTGGGCGCTGCAGGATCTGGAGATCGGGGAGATCAACGCCCTGCTGAGCTGAGCGTTCAAGCCAGCTCCAGCACCACCGGGCAGTGATCGCTGCCGGTGACCTCGCTCCAGATGTCGGCGCGGGTCACCCGGCCCATGAGCCGGTCGGAGACGAGAAAATAGTCGATGCGCCACCCGGCGTTGTTCTCCCGGGCGTGGAAGCGGTAGCTCCACCAGGAGTATGCCCCGGAAGTATCCGGATGCAGGGCGCGGAAGGTGTCCGTGAACCCGGAGGCAAGGAGCGCCGTCATCTTTCCGCGCTCCTCGTCGGAAAAGCCGGGGTTGCGGCGGTTGGAGCCGGGATTTTTGATGTCGATCTCCTGATGGGCCACGTTCAGGTCGCCGCAGTAGATCACGGGCTTCCCCCGGTCCAGCTCGCACAGATACTCCCGGATGTCGTCCTCCCACCCCATGCGGTAGTCCAGGCGGGCCAGCTGATCCTTGGAGTTGGGGGTGTAGCAGCACACCAGATAGAACTCCTCAAACTCCGCGGTGATGACCCGCCCCTCGTGGCGGTGGGCGTCAATGCCGAAGTCATAGGTGACGTGCAGCGGCTCGGCGCGGGTGAACACGGCGGTGCCGGAGTAGCCCGCCTTATCTGCGCTGTTCCAGAACCGGGTGTAGCCGGGCAGGTCGAACTGGGCCTGTTCAGGCTTCAGCTTGGTCTCCTGCAGACAGATCACGTCCGCGTCCGCGAAGGTGCAGAAGTCCACAAAGCCCTTGCCCAGGCAGGCGCGCAGGCCGTTGACGTTCCAGGATATCAGTCTCATGGGCAGTTCCTCCGGTTTTTGATGTTTTCCCCATTGTAACCGGCCTTTGTGGAAAAAACAATTGCCGGACGCTAAAAAGCGGCGGACAAAGCGACGAATTCCACCGGAAAACGGCGATTTTGCGGAAAACTTTGCTTTCAAATAGCGAATAGTGGGAGGCGCTTCGATAAAATGTTGTATTTTTCCACAATTGGAGCTATAATCAAATGTTATCTGAGTAATTACCGGCGCTCTTCCATTCGGAACGCCGTTTAAAGGAGAAAAGACCCATGGAAAACAAGACATTTTATATCACCACCCCCATTTACTACCCCTCCGACAAACTGCACATCGGGCATACCTACTGCACGGTGGCCACCGACGCCATGGCCCGCTACAAGCGGCTTACGGGCTACGACGTCATGTTCCTCACCGGCACCGACGAGCACGGCCAGAAAATTGAGTCCAAGGCGAAAGAGGCCGGCATCTCCCCCCAGCAGTTTGTGGACAATATCGTGGAGGGCCCCAAGGGCGTGAAGGATCTGTGGAAACTGATGAACATCTCCTACGACCGGTTCATCCGCACCACGGACGGTTACCACGTGGAGTCGATTCAGAAGATATTCAAAAAGCTGTATGACAACGGCGATATCTATAAGAGCACCTACAAGGGCAAGTACTGCACTCCCTGCGAGTCCTTCTGGACGGAGAGCCAGCTGGTGAACGGCTGCTGTCCCGACTGCGGCCGCCCCGTGGTGGACGCGGAGGAGGAGGCCTATTTCTTCCGTCTGTCCAAGTACGCCGACCGGGTCCGGGATCTGCTGGAAAACACCGATTTTCTCCAGCCGAAGTCCCGGGTCAACGAGATGGTGCACAACTTCATCGACCCCGGTCTGGAGGATCTGTGCGTCTCCCGCACCAGCTTCACCTGGGGTATTCCCGTGACCTTCGACCCCAAGCACGTGGTCTATGTGTGGGTGGACGCCCTGTCCAACTATATCACCGCCCTGGGGTATGAGAACGAGGCGTACCATGACTATGAAAAATACTGGCCCTGCGACGTCCATTTCGTGGGCAAGGAGATCGTGCGCTTCCACTCCATCATCTGGCCCGCCATGCTCATGAGCCTGGGCGAGCCGCTGCCCAAGCACGTTTACGGCCACGGCTGGCTGCTGCTGGACGGGGGCAAGATGTCCAAGTCCAAGGGCAACGTGGTGGACCCCTACGTCCTGGCACAGCGGTACAGCGCCGACGCGCTGCGCTATTTCCTGCTGCGGGATTTCCCCTTCGGCACGGACGGCAGCTTCTCCAACGAGCTGCTGATCAACCGCATCAACGTGGATCTGGCCAACGATCTGGGGAACCTGCTCTCCCGCACCACCGCCATGGCGGAGAAATATTTCGGCGGCACTCTGCCGGAGAATCAGATGGGCGACGAGGCTCAGGACGCGGAAATGCTCGCCATGGCCGCCTCTCTGCGGGATAAATATGAGGCCCAGATGGAAAAGTACGCCTTCCAGTCCGCACTGGCCGAGGTGTTTGCCGTCATCGCCCGGGCCAACAAGTATATTGACGAGACCGCCCCCTGGGTGCTTGCCCGGGACGAGGAGAAACTGCCCCGGCTGGCCCGGGTTCTGTACAACCTGCTGGAGACGCTGCGCATCTGCGCGGTGCTGCTGCTGCCCTTCACGCCCGACACCTGCGGGAAAATTTTCGATCAGATCGGCGCGCCTGCGGACGCGGCAACCTGGGCCAGCGCCGCGACCTTCGGCGCGCTGTCCCCCACGGTCACCGTTCACAAGGGCGACAATATCTTCCCCCGGATCGACGCGGCGAAGGAGCTGGCCGAGCTGGAGTCCATCGACGCCGCCCGGAAGGCTGCGGCGAATCCGGAGCAGCCCGCCGTGGAGGTGGAGCCTCAGCTGGCAGAGAATGTGGACTTCGATACCTTCTGCCGGAGTGATTTCCGGGTCGTGAAGGTCAAGGCCTGCGACGCGGTACCCAAGTCCTCCAAGCTGCTGCGCTTTACGCTGGACGACGGCACCGGAACGGATCGCCAGATTCTCTCCGGCATCCATAAATTTTACGAGCCGGAGCAGCTGGTGGGCAAGACGCTGGTGGCCATCGTGAACCTGCCGCCCCGGAAGATGATGGGGATAGATTCCTGCGGCATGCTGATCTCCGCTGTTCACACCGAGGGCGGGGAGGAAAAGCTCCACCTGCTCATGGTGGACGACGCCATTCCCGCCGGCGCGAAGCTCTGCTGATCGCCGGGTTTGATGACCATGCTGTTTGACACCCACGCCCACTATGACGATCCCGCCTTTGACCCCGACCGGGACGCGCTGCTCTCCTCCCTGCCCGAGAGGGGCGTGTGCGGTCTGGTGAATCCCGGCTGTACCGTGGAAAGCTCCCGCGCCGCCGTGGCGCTGGCGGAGCGATACCCCCACGTCTGGGCGGCGGTAGGCCTCCATCCGGAGGACTGCGCCGGCGCGGCCGAGGAGGACTTCGCCGCTATCCGGGCGCTGGCGGCTCACCCCAAGGTGGTGGCCGTGGGGGAGATCGGACTGGATTACTACTGGGAGCAGAACCCGCCCCGGGACGAGCAGCAGGCCGTGTTTCGCCGGCAGCTGGAGCTGGCGGTGGAGTTGGATCTGCCCGTTATCGTCCACGACCGGGACGCTCACGGCGACTGTCTGGCCATCGTGAAGGAGTTCCCGGAGGTCCGGGGCGTGTTCCACTGCTATTCCGGCAGTCCCGAGCTGGCGGAGGAGCTGCTGAAACGGGGCTGGTATCTGGGGTTTGACGGGCCCGTGACCTATAAGAACGCCCGCCGGGCGCCGGAGGTGGCGGCCCTCACGCCGCGGGATCGGATTCTGGTGGAGACGGACTCCCCCTATCTGTCGCCGGTGCCCAACCGGGGGCGGCGCAACGATTCCACAAACCTGTCCTACATTGTGGAAAAATTGGCGGAGTGGAAGGGCCTCTCCCCTGCCGCGCTGGCGGAGATCACAACCCAAAACGCCAAAAATTTCTTCCGAATCGAGTGAGCACTATGGAAAAAGGCTTTACCGTTACCTATGAATACGGCGGCAACCTGTACGTCAACACCACAAACCGCTGCAATTACAACTGCGAGTTCTGCCTGCGCCACAACGGCACGGGCGACGGCAGTATTTATACCGACAACCTCTGGCTGAACCGGGAGCCCACGCGGGAGGAGATTCTGGATTCCATCGAAAGCCGGGATCTGAGCCGCTACGGCCAGCTGGTGTTCTGCGGCTTCGGCGAGCCCAGCTACCGCATCGACGATATCTGCTGGGTCATCGACCGGCTCAAGGAGCACGGGTGGAAGATCTTCACCCGGATGGATACCAACGGCACCGGCAGCATCATCAACGGCCGGGACATCTGCCCCGACTTCGCCGGCCGGTTCGACAAGGTCAGCATTTCTCTGAACACCGACACGGCGGAGAAGTACGACGCGCTGTGCCATCCCCGGTTCCCAGGCGCCTACGAGGCCATGAAGGCCTTCGCCAAAGAGCTGCGCCGGTATGTGCCCGAGGTGATGATGACCGTGGTGGACACCATTCCCAAAGAGGAGATCGAGAACTGCCGCCGCATCTGCGAGGATGAGGTGGGCGCGGTCTACCGGGTGCGGGAATATATCAAGGACTGAAATGGGATCCCGCCTTGCGGCGGAGAATCCTAAGATACAAAAATGAACGGGAAACTTCCCTGTGATCGGGCGGACGGCGAATGCTGTCCGCCCCTTTCCGTGTTTCCGGCGGAGTGAGCGTCTTCTCCGGGACGCAAACCGAACAACGAGGTACCGCGCAGGCGGAGGGAAACGCTGCCGTCCGCCCGGGCCGAGGAAGCGACTGGGCTTTCTGCGTCTGCGCGCTCGGCGCCGAGGCCCCCATGGCGAACGCCCCGCGTGACGGCTCTTCCGGGTAAGCTGCGCCATTCTGCAGAAAAGGCAGCGAGCCGGACAAATACCGGCTCGCTGCGTAAGGACATATGAAATCAGATCCGGGCAACACCGCTCTTGCGGGCGGCTTCGGCAACGGCAGACGCAACGGCGTCCCGCACCCGCGGATCGAAGGCCGCGGGCAGAATATAATCGGCGGTCAGCTCCTCGTCGGACACCAGATTGGACAACGCGTGGGCGGCCGCCACTTTCATCGCGTCGTTGATGTCGGCGGCTCGGACATCCAGAGCGCCACGGAAGATTCCGGGGAACGCCAGCACGTTGTTGACCTGATTGGGATAGTCGCTGCGTCCGGTGGACACCACAGCCGCACCGCCGGCCTTTGCCTCCTGCGGGAGGATCTCGGGCGTGGGGTTGGCGCAGGCAAAGACAATGGCGTCTTTGGCCATGGTCTGCACCATCTCCCGGGTCAGAGTGCCGGGCGCAGACACGCCGATAAACACGTCGGCGCCCCGAATTACCTCGGACAGAGCACCCCGTTCCCTCTTCCGGTTGGTAACGGCGGCGATCTCCTCCTTGATGGGGTTCAGCCCATCGCGGCCGGCATAGATGGCACCCTTACGATCCGTCATGATGACATTCTGAAGCCCCATGCTCATCAGCAGCCTGATGATGGCGATCCCGGCGGCGCCGGCCCCGGATGTGACGATCTTCACATCCTGGATGTTCTTGCCCACCAGCTTCAGGGCATTGAGCAGTCCGGCCAGCGTGATGACGGCCGTGCCGTGCTGGTCATCGTGGAAGATGGGAATGTCGCAGCGCTCCTTCAGCCTTTTTTCAATTTCAAAGCAGCGCGGGGCGGCAATGTCCTCCAGATTTACGCCGCCGAAGGAACCGGCCAGCAGGGCCACCGTGTCGACGATTTTGTCCACGTCCTGACTGCGGATACAAAGAGGGATGGCGTCCACGCCGCCGAAGGCCTTGAACAGAACGCACTTGCCCTCCATAACGGGCATGCCGGCCTCCGGCCCGATGTCGCCCAGACCCAGCACGGCGGTGCCGTCGGTAACCACGGCCACGGTATTCCAGCGGCGGGTCAGCTCATAGCTTTTGCTGACATCCTTTTGAATTTCCAGGCAGGGCTGCGCCACGCCCGGCGTGTAGGCCAGAGACAGGGCCTCCTTGCTGTCTACCGCCGCGCGGGGCGTGATTTCAATTTTTCCTTTCAGTGCATAGTGCATTTTCAAGGATTCTGCTGCGTAATCCATGTCGTTTCCTCCTGGGCAGATTTGGTGCCGTCTTTGTGTTTGACCGGTGTGCCTTACAGGTCGATATATCCCGTATCGCCGGAGATGCGCAGCTCCGTGCCGAACGGCTTGCTCAGCCCGGAGAGATACTCCAGCGTAGCCACATCATGGGACAGCACAGGCACGCCGCGTTGGGATCTGGGCTCCTGCATCCCCAATGAAATGGGATGCAGCTGCACCTGAGTGATTTTTCCCGCCTCCATGGTCCAGCCGGCCAGGACGGACCGCCAGATGTTTTCCTGCGTGATGTACCCTCTGGTGCCGTTCTGGCTGCGGCTGTCCATGTACTCCCCGATTTTGGTGTCAGCGGGAAGACCCTTGCTGTAAAAGGCATCGTGAGGCTGGGCCTGTACCGTCTCGGTCTCAAAAATGAAATTGCCGAGGCTGTAAAAGATCACACCGCCCTTGTAGCGCTCGATTCCCCGCAGCTCATGGGGCCCGTGCCCCAGAACCGCGCTGGCGCCCGCGTCAATGCAGCGCCTGGAAAAAATCTGCAAAGACTCCGACGGCACGGTAAAATCGTCCCGATCGGTCTCGTGAGCGTGGATGCTGACCAGAACCACGTCGGCCTGCCGGGCCGCTTCGCGGACTTCTTCCTCGATCCGCTTCATGTCCCGTTCCACCGGGACGGATTCCACCCGGTTTTCCTGATCGAGCTTGAAGCGGCAGCTGCCCAGGCTGGCGATCCCCTCCGGCTTTGGGCTGATGTAGCCCAGCCGAATGCCATAGTTCTCGTAGGCATTTGCATAGGTGACGTTTCCCAGCTCCTGCACCATGCGGAAGTAATGATCCGTCACATGATAGGTTGTTGCGGTGTGCAGCGGATTCAGTCCCGGCCGCCCGGCCATTTGCCCCGACTGGCCGCCTGCTGCATCGGTCGGGTGGAAACTCGCACAGGCGCTGACCAGCGCCACCCGCACGCCCGGCAGTTCCAGATAGCATGCGCGGGAAGCCTCCGCCAGATTACGGCCGGTACCCGAATAGATCAGATTACGCTCCTCCAGGTGGCGGATCGTCGCCAGGACGCCGTCTCCGCCGAAATCACAGGAGTGATTGTTGGCGGTGGTAAACAGATTGAAGCCGTAGGAGCACAGATCATCCAGACAGGCGGGAGACGCGGCGGCCCAGGTGCCGCCGCTGACAGCGCAGGGAGCCGCCTCGTAATGGTGAAAGGTCATTTCCAGATTGGAAAAAGCGACGTCGTGCTTTGAAATGACGGACTGAAGCTCGCCGAAGCCAGGATAGCCGCCCTTTGGAATGCGCCGGGTAATAAACGCATCACCCGAGGCAATCAAGGATACTTTGCGCATAAAGTCACCCCCCTTGGATACAGCGGCTGTTACTGCATCAGCGCCGCAGTCACGGCGCAGAATGCCTTGACACCATTGACCAGGGCCGCCTCTTCAAAGTCGAAGTGATTGTTGTGGAACGGCCCCCGGCAGCAGCTGATGTTATTGAAGTAGCAGGATTGCCCTCCGTTTTGCTGCACGCGCTCGGACAGATAGGAATAGTCTTCGCTGCCGCTTGGGCCGCTGTTGGTTTCTTCCGCCGGCAGGCCGGCTTTTTTCAGAATGTCAAGCACCCGCGCCGACAGCTCCGGAGAGTTGTGTGTGCACTGCGCCGCACCCACCAGATCGATTTCTGATTCACAGCCGTGCATCTCGGCGGCGGCGACGATCACCCGCTTGGCGTATGCATACATGAAGTCGTTGGCCTCCCGGCTGTTTCCGCGGACTTCAAGCTCCAGTTTTGCGTTGTCGCAAATCAGATTTCGTCCGGTTCCGGCCACCAGCTTCCCCACGTTGACGCGGGTGGCTGCGGATCCGAACCGGGGAATGGCATGGAGATTCAGCACCGCCGTGGCGGCTGCCAGCATCGCATTGCGTCCGAACTCCGGAGAGACGCCGGCGTGACTGGATCTGCCTTTGTAAGTGACGTTCAGCTTTGTGGTGGCCAGCGATGCGCCGTCTCCCACACCAAGGAAGAGCCTTTTCGTGTCACTGTTTCCGCCCATGTGGGCGCCCAGCACATAATCGACGCCGTCCAGATGCCCCTGTTCCACAATGGAGCGAGCGCCCCGTACGCCCTCCTCCGCTGGCTGGAAAATCAGCTTTACCGTGCCGTGCAGCTGGCTGCGGCAGGCGGAAAGAACCTCCGCAACGCCCAAGCCGACGGTGGCGTGCCCATCGTGGCCGCAGGCGTGCATGACCCCGTCGTTTAAGGAGCGGAATCCGTTGTCTGCCGGAAAATGGCCGGCCTCCGCCGTCTCGGTCAGCGGCAATGCGTCAATGTCAAACCGCAGAGCCACCGTGGGGCCCTCGCCGCAGTGCAGGATGCCGATGGCTCCGGTAAAACCGCCGCGCGTCCGGGGAAGGAACTCCCCATCCGCGCCTTGCTGCTCCGCACGCCGATACTGCCGCTCCAGCTCCTCGCCGGAGGGCAAGCCCATGCGGGAATCCGCATCGCAGACGTCCCGCCCGGTCAGCACCTCATCGAACTTCAGATCGGTCAGCTTCCTGGCAATGATGGAGCTGGTCCGCAGTTCACACCAACCCAGCTCCGGGTAGCGGTGGAAGTCTCTGCGCTGGGTGATCAGGGTTGTCTCAAGCGCCTGTGCCATATCAAACATCTGAGAAATCATCTTTTCTCCTTTCCAGATATCCTGAATTTCGAACATTCAGGTGCATTAGAACGCAGGAAAAATCGTCATCACCCACAACACGTTGATGACACACATCAAAACCGCGGGCAGCCAGCTCATTTTCAGCATGGTCTTCTGGTTGTAGCCGCCGAGTCCCATCACCATGGGCACGGTGGGGGTCGCCATGGGGGTCATAAACGCGGTCAGTGAACCGATGGTCACCAGCATAATGGGACCGATGGGATTGCAGCCCAGAGACTGACAGGTGATGATGGCGATCGGAATGAAAATGTTCATGACGGCAACGTTCATCATGAACTGCGTCATGAGGAAGGGAATCACAAAGAACAGCAGGCCGATCAGATAGCCGTTGGTGGTTCCGCCCCCCGCTGCGGACAGCCAGTTGCCCACCAGTGTTCCGGCTCCCGTGGCGGTCAGAGCGCTTGCCATGGCCAGCATTCCGGCATACAGAACAGCCATGCCGCCGAGACCGACGGCCTCATAGGCATCTTTCGGCTTCAAAACGCCGGAAGCCACCATGATGAGTGCCCCGATGGTGGTCAGCTCCCAGCTGGGAATTTTGTGCAGAGGCTGCGTCAGCAGCATAACGATGATGCCAAAGAAGCTGATGTAGCTCAAAACTTCCTGCACGGAGGAGAGCTTTTTATCCGGCCGCTTGAAAACACCGTCGACTTCACTCAGGTCCACAACCGGCTTTTCGGGCGCGAATTTGGGTGCAATGAAAATTGCAAAGAGGATGATAAAGATCATGCTGGGCAGACGCGCGATGGTCGGATCCAGCATTTTAAACTGGTAAGTAGTGTAGTTGTAGGACTGCAGATAGCCGTTGTTGGTCAGATACATCACAGCGGCGTTGCCGATGGGAAGAATAGAAACGGTGGAAATAGAGACAATGCCGATGGGGAACATCATCTTGGACCGGCTGTACCCCAAATCATCGCACATGGCGCAGGCCAGCGGGAACACAATGCTGAAGCAGGCCATGGAGCTTTGAATGAACTGCGTCAGCAGGGCGATGATGATTACGTAGCCGGCCAGAACCTTGGTGAACGACCCCTTACTGACCCGCCCGACGAGACCGGACAGTTTTGTCACCATCTGCGTCCGGCTGAAGCCGGCGGAGACAACGAACATTGTTGCCATGATGACCGTGTTGCTGTTGGAGATACAGGACAGTGCCGTCGGCGCGTCGATGCAGCCGGTCAGGGTCAGCAGGACCATGCTGAACAGTGCGGTGGTTGCCATCGTAAACTTCCCGACCATGAAGCTGATCAAGGTCAGGACGAAGATCACGAGGCAGATGATTAGTTGCGTACTCATTTGCTGTTTTCCTCCCTCTACTCCTGTTTTGGATGGCCTTCTTGGAAGACGTGCCAAAATTTTGTCTACCAAACGGGCTGAAATTATGATATCATAACAGGAGTTTTCGACGGTACTACCTATTTTTTATGCCGATATTCCTTTTTTTTATGCTTTTCGGGTTTTTTAGAGGGGGAGGAGCAGGGATGAATCTTCAACAATTGGAAACGGCGATCGCAGTTGCCGAAACCGGTTCTTTTTCAAAGGGCGCGGCGCGGCTCTACCTGTCGCAGCCTCACGTGAGCAGCAGTATCAAATCCTTGGAGCAGGAACTTGGATATCCGATTTTTTGGCGGACGCGTTCCGGCGTGGCATTGACCGAGCTTGGCGAACAGTTCATGGATCACGCCCGGATTATTGTGCAGCATATGGAAACCGTCCAGGATTTGCAGTTCGCCCACCCTGTTGTGCGGCTGCGTCTGGCGGCGTCCAGATATATGCCGATTGTGAATGCTTTCTTACGGCTCTGTGAAGAATATCAAGCGTCTCCGCAGCCTGTCCTGTCATTTGAAGGCCTGGATCTCACAACGGCATTCCGCAATATTTATCAGCTTCAGATCGACGCCGCGGCCATGCTGTTCTCTGAAAAAGGCAGGGAAGTTGCCGAGCAGCTGGCACAGTCCTATCACATCAGGATGACATCCATCCACCTGATTCCCATGTATTTGAACCTCCGGGAGGGCCACCCCCTGCTGCAGAGCGGAAAAGTGGAGTTAAGCCAGCTGTCCCAGTATCCTTTTGTGGACTACGTATCGTCCACCAGTACGGCCGACATTGTCAACCAGCTCAGCGAGAAAGAGGAACAGATTCAGTACAGCTATCGGATTATGGTGGATGACAGGGATCTGCGCTGCCGGATCGTCGGCACCACAAACGCATTCAGCGTGGGGTGCAAGCTGCCCAACGCCTATTTGAAATCGCTGCACATTGTATCGTTTCCGCTGAACATTGAGCCGCTGCACTTATGTGCCGCGTTTCGGGAGAGCGAGTATGGCAGTGCGGTCAATCAGCGGTTCGTGCAGCTGCTCGCCGAGGAAGTTTCGGAAATCGAACTCCCCCACCCGTGAAGTATATGTTTTTTCCAATATTTATTATATGAATATATATATTTGATTCTGTTTCGAGCGTAGGACTATACTCTGTTTGTCTCCAGAATACATAGAAAACAGGGAGGTCCGCTGGAATGAAGACAGAACAAACCATTCAAAAAGGCACCGGCGCATTCCGCACGGAAAGCGACTCGATCGGCAGCAGAGAGGTTCCCGTTGATGCTTATTACGGCGTACAGTCGATGCGCGCCGCCGAGAATTTTCCGATTTCCGGGACATGCCTGCACCCCGAGATGATCCGCAATCTGGTACGGCTGAAAAAAGCCTGCGCCATCACAAACGAAGAGGCGGGAATGCTGGACCCCAAGCTTGCAAAGGCCATTCAGCAGGCGTGTGACCGCATCATTGCCGGGCAGTATCACGACGCCTTTATTGTCGATCCGATCCAGGGCAGCGCGGGTACGTCCATCAATATGAACGCCAACGAGGTGATTGCCAACGTGGCAATCGAACTGCTGGGCGGGAAGAAGGGTGACTATTCGATGGTTCACCCCAATGACCATGTCAATTTCGGCCAGTCGACCAACGATGTCATCCCGACTGCCGGGAAGATGACGACGCTGGTTCTTATGCAGAAGCTGGAGAAAAAACTCAACCGCCTGCAAAACGTGCTGCGCGTCAAAGAAAAGGAATTTGATTCGGTGCTGAAGATGGGGCGTACACAGCTGGAGGATGCGGTCCCCGTCCGCCTGGGGCAGGAATTCGGCGCCTACGCCTCTTCGGTGGATCGCAGTCTGAGCCGTCTTCGGATGACGGAGGGTGAACTGCGCGTCATCAATATGGGCGCCACCGCCATCGGCACCGGCCTGAATGCGGATCTGACGTATTTCCACCAGATCGCCCCGACCCTTTCGCAGGTGACGGGAACGGAATTCAAACAGGCGGAAGACCTGATTGACGCCACCCAGAATATCGACTGCTTTGCCGCAGTCTCCAGCGCCGTACGCAACTGCGCCATTGCGGTCTCGAAATTTGCAAACGACCTGCGGCTGATGTCCTCCGGTCCCAGAACGGGACTGGGCGAAATCAACCTTCCCGCCAAGCAAAACGGCTCCTCCATTATGCCCGGCAAAGTGAATCCGGTGATTCCGGAAGTGGTTACGCAGGTGGCGTTCCGGGTTGTCGGATACGATGTGACCATCGCCATGGCCGCGGAGGCCGGACAGCTGGAGCTCAACGCCTTTGAACCGGTTGTCTTCGACAGCCTCTTTCAGTCCATCGAACAGCTTGGTAACGTGGTGGACACCTTCATCGACAACTGCATTGTCGGCATTACGGCCAACGAGGAACGCTGCCGCGAGCTGGTGGATGCCAGTGTGGGAACGGTGACGGCGCTGTGCCCGCATATCGGCTACGCGCATGCGGCAAAGCTGGCGAAGGAAGCCCTGAAAAGAAGGGTGTCCATCCGCAGCCTGATTTTGGAGGAAGGAATTCTCACGGAAGAAGAGCTGAACACCATTCTGGACCCGTATGGCATGACGCAGCCCGGCATTTCCGGAAAGGAACTGCTTCTTGGGAAAGAACTGTAATCCGTTGCAAAACAATGCGGCCGCTTGTTAAACGGCCGCATTTTCCTGATCGGAATGCTGCTGTAAATCCCCCCGCAGAAGCTCCACAAACCGCTCCATCGCCTGCGAACGATACTTGTTGCGCTTGCAGTGCACATATACCTCCCGGCGGGCATATTCATCCGGCAGCCTGTAAAACACAATGGAATCCGAGGGGTGGTCCACATTTCGGATGAGGGTGTCGCTGACAATGGCCGCGGCAGTTCCTATGGAGAGAAAATTGTAAAGCGTGACCAGCCGGTCAATTTCCAGCAGGATATGCGGCTCAACGCCCGCCGCACGAAAGATGGCGTCCGAGCGGAGCCGGGTATCGTTGTCGCGCGTCATCAGGATGAAGGGGATCTCGGCAAAGAAGTCCAGAGGGACCGGGGAGACGGTCAAGCAGGCATCGCTGCTTTCCAGAATTTTGCCAAGGGACAGCTGGTATTCCCGAACGGTATCGTTGACGGAAAAGGAAGCCGGAACAGCCAGCAGCAGAAATTCGGGGCACAAAATCCGGCGATCAAAATGCGCGGGGTCCAGCGCACGGTTGTCAACGATCAGATCCAGCTGCCCGTTTGTCATACGGGCCTCCAGTTCTGCCGAATTGGCATCGACTAAATCCAGCTGAATTTTCGGATAGTGGGTTACAAACTCGGATACGCACCGCGGCAGCACCAGCGACGAAAAAAGCTGGTTGCTTCCGATGCGCAGGGTTCCGGCCTGCAGATTGTTGACCGCACTGATGTAGTTGGAATAGTCCTGCTCGGCGCGGCGGATTTCCTCCGCCGTGCGGATGTAGGCCATGCCCGCCTCGGTCATGCGGATCGGCTTGCAGGTACGGTCAAACAGCGGCAGTCCCACCTCCTCCTCCACCTGGTGGACAATGGTGCTCAGGGACGGCTGGGAGATGAACAGCTTTTGTGCCGCCCGGGAGAAGCTGCGCTCCTGATAGACGGTGTAAATGTATTCTTTCCGGGAAAACAGGTTCTGCATTTTCTCCACCCCCCCTGCTGTCGTTTGCTTTTCTTATCTTCCGTCATGATGCCGGATAAGTCAATAGAAAAACCGGAAGGAAGGATTTTATGGAATATCGGATCGAACATGACGCCCTGGGGGAGATGCAGGTTCCCCGGGATTGCTACTGGGGCGCACAGACACAGCGCAGTCTTCAGAATTTCCCCATTGGTGAGGACCGTATGCCCAACGAGGTCATCACGGCATTTGCCGTTTTGAAGAAAGCGGCGGCAATGACCAACCGGGAGCTGGGAAAGTTGGACGAGGAGCGGTGTACGCTGATTTGCCGGGTCTGTGATGAAATTCTGGCCGGGGATCTCAGCCGCCACTTCCCGCTTTCCGTTTGGCAGACCGGAAGCGGCACACAATCCAACATGAATGTCAACGAAGTAATTGCCAACCGGGGGAATGCCCTTGCCGGAAGAGAACTGCTGCATCCCAATGACACGGTGAATCTCTCCCAGAGCAGCAACGATACCTTTCCCACCGCCATGCATATCGCTGCCGTATCAGCCATTCAAACGCATCTGCTTCCGGCGCTGGAGGCTATCATTGGAACCTGTGAAACGCTGGAGGCACAAAATGCGGAGATCATCAAAATTGGCAGGACCCACCTTCAGGACGCAACGCCGATCCGGTTTTCACAGGAGATCTCCGGGTGGAGGGGGATGCTGGAAAACTCCCTGACCCAGATTCAAACCTCCTGTGACGGGCTGCGCAAGCTGGCGCTTGGCGGAACCGCCGTGGGCACGGGCATCAATGCCCCCAAGGGATTTGACACGGCCGTGGCCGCCCGGATTGCGGATTTGACCGGGCTGGAATTCCGCACGGACCCGAATAAGTTCCATGCGCTGACGGCAAAGGACGATCTTGCCTTTTCACACGGGGCACTGCGGGCGCTGGCGGCCAATCTGATGAAAATTGCAAACGATGTCCGCTGGCTTGCAAGCGGCCCCCGCTGCGGCATCGGGGAAATACACATTCCGGAAAACGAACCCGGCTCCTCCATAATGCCCGGTAAGGTCAATCCCACGCAGTGCGAGTCTGTGACAATGGTGGCCGTACAGGTTATGGGGAATGATACGGCCATTGAAATTGCGGCTTCCCAGGGAAATTTTCAATTGAATGTGTTCATGCCCGTCATCATTCGCAATTTTCTCCATTCCGTCCGGCTGCTGACCGATTCAATGAATTCCTTTCGTGTACGCTGCCTGTGCGGGATCACGCCAAATCGTGAGGTCATGGAGAACAATCTGCACAACTCCCTGATGCTGGTGACCTGCCTCAACGGCACGATCGGCTACGAAAACGCGGCAAGATGCGCCCGGCTGGCCTATCAAAACAACTCCTCGCTCGAGGAGGCCGTTTTGCAGCTGAAGCTCCTGACCAGGGAACAGTTTGAAGAGCTGGTGTCTCCGGAAAAAATGGTATAGACCGGAAAGTGAACCGGACAGCAGGGGGCGTCTCCGCCGCGGAGACGCCCCCTGCTGCTTCTGTGCGCCACGCGGCGCTGGTCTCCGGAGATTGTGAGTTCGCGGGGGACTATTTGCTCTGCCCCTCCAGCACCTCGGCCATCTGCTTGGCGAAAAGCCGGGCCGCCAGCGCCGCCTCCGCGGGGGAGTTGCCGGCGGCGCCCACCTCCACCAGGAGAGACCCAGTGGTGGCGTTCTGGTTGTAGCGGGAGTTGCGCAGCAGCACAGGCCGCATCAGGGTGGGATAGACGCTGAGAATGTTGTTCTGCAGCGCCACGGCCAGCTTCAGGTTTTCCATCCAGTTGGGATGGGTCAGCCCGCTGCCGTCGCTGCCCATCACCAGGGTTACCTGGGCGGCGGTGCCCACCTTGTCGATGACGGAGACCACCTTGTACTCGTTGCCCGCGCTGTCCTCGATGGCGTCCCGGTGAACGTCCAGAATAAAGTGGATGGACGGGTACTGGGTAAGGTAGGTCTGGATCGCCGCCAGAGACCGGTCATAGGAGCCCTGGTAGTTGGGATAGTCGTAGAGCGTCCGGTCGTGGAGGACGGAGATTCCCTCCTCGGAAAATACCTCTGCCATCTGATCGCCCACCGCCACCACATTGTAGCGGTTGTCGGTGGAGCGGTGATCGCCGGAATAAACGACCTCCGTGCCCTTGGGCGGCGTGTACGCCTCAGAGCCGTGAGTATGAATAATCAGCATCTGAGGGCTTTCGTCCGTAAGCGTCGCGGCGTAGGGGGCTGTCAAAGCCGCTTCGGTCAGATGATACTCCGTGGAGTTGCTGATGTAGGCCTTGCCGCTCACCGTGTAGCCCGTAGCATCCTTAGGAACCAGCGTCTTGGCGGGAATGCCGTTGTCGGTGAGGTCCAGGTTGGCGTCCAGAGGTGTTTCCTTCACGGGCGTGGTGGACTCCCCCTGCTCGGAGGAGGACGAAGAGGAAGAAGAGGCGGAAGAGGAATTGGAGGTGTCGTGATCCTCGTTCGAGGACCAGAGACTGGTGATCTCCTGTCTGGCCGCCAGCAGCAGCGGCGATTCCCCGATGGCCAGCACCGTGGCGGGCGACAGATTGTCCGTCTGCCACAGGTCTCCCAGCTCCCACCGCAGGGCATTGAGCGGCTGATCCGCCTGGGAGCGCAGCGCCGCCGTGGCGGAGAGCAGTGTGTCGCTGCCTGCGGTGACCGCCACCGCCCACAATGTGGCCGCTCCCATGGACAAAGCTCCCAGCCGCCGCCAAAAGCTCTGCCACTTCCCTCCTGCCGGTCGTCTCATAAGCATCATCTCCTGGGACAACCTATTCGGCCGGAACCGGAAATATACCTTCTCCTGCCGCGCGCTGGGCGGAACGGCCGCCCGGATGGCCCGGTATTCCCCTGCAACCGTATGCGCCGTTGCCCGGAAATATGCCCCGCCCGGCGGCAGAGGCTGCTTGCTCCGGGGCAAAATGAATCCGCCCGGCAGTACCTGCCGGGCGGACGGGGATTATTTTTTCAGCGGGAGCGTCAGGGTAAAGCGCGTGGAAACCGGGTCGCTCTCGGCCTTCAGGGTGCCGTGGTGTTCCTCTGTGATGGTGGCGGCGATGGGCAGACCCAGACCGAAGCCGGTCTGCTCCCCCCGGGAGGCGTCTGCCCGGTAAAACCGCTCGAACAGGCGGCCCAGCTGCTCGGCCGGGATGGGGTCGCCGGCGTTGGCCACGGTGAGCCGGGCATGGCGGTCGGTTTTCTGCAGCGTCATGGTCACGGGGCTTTTGTCCCGGCCGTACTTGATGGCGTTGTCCAGCAGGACGGAGATCACCTGCTTGAGCTTGTCCGCGTCGCCCAGTACCGTAACGTTGTCAGCCAGTTCGTACTCCATCAGCTTCCCGGCCTCAAAGGCCACCGGTTCGAACAGCAATGCGCAGTCGGCGGCGATGTCCGTCAGGGAAACCTCGCTCAGCACGGCGGTGCGGACCATGTTGTCCGCCCGGGCCAGAGTCAGCATCTCCTCCACCAGGGATTTCATCCGCAGGCCCTCGGAGTGGATGTTGTCCGCCCAGCGGGCGGGTCTGCCGTCCAGGGGCGCGGCCTCCAGCAGCTCCGCGTTGGACAGAATGACCGTCAGGGGCGTTTTCAGCTCGTGGGATGCGTCGGAAAGAAACTGGTGCTGCTGCCGCCAGGCCTTTTCCACAGGCCGGGTCACCCACCAGCTCAGAAGAACCGACACGCCCAGCAGCAGCAGCAGCGCCGCCGCGCCGATCTGGAAGTAGGAGCGCATCAGATCGTTCAGCGTGGTCTGCTCCATGGACATGTCCACAAAGGCGATCTGCGTGAACAGTCCGTTGTTCTGGCGCAGATAGCGCAGGTCGTAGTCGGAGATGGTGCCTTCCTCCGCCGACTGGTTCATGCAGTCGGTGACGATGGTGGCCAGTTCATCGGTGTCCTCCAGATTGGAGTAGGTTCCGCCGGTGACATAGACCGTGCCGCTGCCCCAGATCTCCACAGTGAAGTAGGGCAGCTGAACCTTGCCGGAGCCGAAGTCCGGGCCTGCGCCGTGGGGTTGGTCGTTCCCGGGAGTGGGATCTCCCACCTCGCTGATGACCCGCTGGAGCAGCTGGCGGCTGGTGTGCTCGATATTCTGTTCGGCGGAGGCGTACACCGAGGCAAAGACCACCCCCAGTACGGCGGTGACCATCAGCATGCAGACGGCCACAAATTTCAGCCGCAGTTTTTGAATCAAGGCTCGTCCCTCCTTTCCGGGATGTGGGGCAAAGCTCAGCCCTCCGGCGTTTCCAGGCAGTAGCCCAGCATGCGGATGGTTTTAATCTTCACCTGGGAGTGCAGAAAATCAATCTTTTTGCGCAGGAAGGAGATATAGACCTCCACATTGTTGTCCTCCGCGTCGGACTCGTAGCCCCAGACCTTCAGCAGCAGGTTTTCCTTGGTTACCACCTGCTTCTGATTGAGCATCAGCAGCTCCATCATGTCGAACTCCTTGCGGGACAGGCGGACGGTCCGCTCGCTGCAGGAGAGGTTGAAGGAGCTTTGCTCCAGCTGCAGGTCGCCGCAGGTGAGCCTGCCGGTTTCCCGCAGTTCCGGCTGACGCCGGGTCAGCGCCCGGACGCAGGCCAGCAGCTCCTTGGGCTCGAAGGGCTTGGTCAGGTAGTAGTCCGCGCCGGAGTCCAGCCCGATGACCTTGTCGCCGGTTTCGGACCGGGCGGTGAGCATCAGCACGGGGGTGGCGTTGCCCTCCGCCCGCAGGCGGCGCAGCACGTCAAAGCCGTTCAGCTTGGGCAGCATCACATCCAGCAGAATGACATCGTAAATCGAAGAGAGGGCGTTGTCCAGTCCGGATTCGCCGTCATGGGAGACGTCGGCGGTGTAGCCGTTCATCTCCAGCAGGTCCTGCAGTGTGGCCGCCAGCCGAACCTCGTCTTCCACAATCAGTACACGCAAGGGGCACCTCATTTCTGATCGGATCAAGCGCTGCCGGGGTTTGTAGGCTTTATCCGCTTCTGTTAAAATCTCAGGGGGAGCCGGATTTCCCGGTTCCCCCTGATTCTATCAAGCTTTTCTTAAAATGTCCATAAAATACGGGATCAATGACCTGGGAAAAATACGTTTATTTGGTCAGTCCGGCGGCAGCCACGCTCAGCAGCTTGGTCAGGCCGTCGGACTTGACGGCGTAGATCGTGGTGTCGCTGTTCAGGCGGACATAGCAGCTGTTGCCGTCGGCGGTCTTGTTGGCCACGGTGAGGGTGAAGTTGGCGGCGGCGCCGCTCTCGTCGGTGTAGCTGACGGAGAGCGTGCACAGGGGCTTGTCGAACCCGCAGATGGACACCGCCTTGTCGGAGGGCTTGTAATCCGCGCAGTGGTCGATGGTCAGGCCGCAGATCTCACTGATCAGGTCGGTCATGTCCGTATTCCCGGTGACGTCCGCGCCGGTAGCGTCCCGCCAGGTGATGGAGGCGGAGGCGGCGTCGGCACTGGAGTCCGCGCTGGAGGCGGCGCCGGAGCTGTCCGCCTTGGACACCGTGGCCTGCAGGGCGGTCTGCGCCGCGCCGGAGATGGTGACGGAGGACAGCTGGGACTCCTGCACTGTGGGCAGCTTGGGCAGTGTGATCATCTCATAGATGCCCCGGGTCAGCTCCGTATAGAGCGTCCCCTCCACCACGTACACCGTGGACTGGTCGCCGTCCTTGAGCAGGTAGTAGCTCTTGCCGTCAGTGGTGGCCTTGCCCAGGGACAGCTTCAGCGCGGTTCCGTCCGTCTCCGTGGCCGTCAGCGTGACGGCTGGGCTGGTCAGGCCGTAGGCGTCCAGCGTGTCGCCCTTGGTGATGGTCTGCTGAGGCGTCAGGCTGGAGAGGGTGTTGGAGAGCTTGGTCAGATAGTCACCGTCCAGAGGGAACTCCGGGTCCCCGGTCCAGTACCAGTTTCCGTCCTTGTCCAGCGCGAAGGACAGCGTGGCGGTGGAGTTGGTGTAGGAGATGGCGGAGAACTTCAGATTCGCGCCGGTGAGACTGGATTCCGTGGAGGTGGAAGCGGCGGCCGCCGTGGCCGCTTTCTTTTCCGCGGCCTTGTTATGAGCCCGGACAGCCAGCAGTCCGACGGCCAGCACCGCCAGAATCCCCACCAGGATCAGCAGGCTTTTCTTTTGCTTTTTTGTCATGGGAGCCTCCGGTTACAGCTTGCGCCGGCGCATCCAGCGAACGAAGCCGAAGATCAGAACCGCCGCGGGGATCACAAAGATAAACAGAATGGCCCAGATCCCGCCGGTGGTGATGGTGTTGGTGGGCTCCTGCAGACTCACCGGATTGATGTTGAAGTTGGACACGTCCTGGAACCCGCAGGTGGCGGAGGACATAAACAGGTTCGTATTGTCGATGTTGGTGAAGCTGTTCATGATGTCGGCGCTGATGAGCGAGTCGGAGCCGTACACCGTGAAGCGGGCGGTCTTGTTGTCGTCCACAGACTCCGTGGCCACCGCGCCCACCACGTAGGTGCCCTGGGTCTTGTCGTTGTCATCCACCACGTTGTAGCCGCCGTCCGAGGTGCTCAGCAGTGCGCTTGTGGTGATGGTGCTGCGGGCCGGGGTGCCCAGCGTCATGCCCCGGGAGGCGTAGAACAGAATGGTGGCGTCGCTGTTTACATTTTTGGCGGCGTCCACACTGGTGTCCAGCGTCGGGAAAATCAGGTAGGGGTTGTTCTGATAGTAGCGCTGGGTGTCGGCGATCATGCCGTTGGTGACGGTCATGCCATAGGCGGCGCACAGCTTGGCAAAGTTGGGCAGCGAGAGCACCTGGCCCGCCATGTCATAGATCACCTGTCCGCCGGCGGAGAGATACTGTTCGATCATGGTCAGCTCGTCGTCCGCCAGATCCTTGGTGGGGGCGTTGAGAATCAGCAGATCGCAGCTGTCGGGAATGCCGTTGTCGGTCAGCAGATTCACGCTCTCCACCGCCATGTGATCCTTCTTGAACAGGGCGGTTACGCTGTCCGGGATGGCGGTTTCGCCGTGGCCGGAGGTCTGGTACACGGTGCGGCTGGCACTGGTCAGCACGCCGTCCACCGCGGAGGTGATGAGACCCTCGGCGTCGAAATCCGTCTCATTCTTGGTGCCGTAGTAGTAATAGGACATCTCGTCGTAGCCGATGATGCTGTCAATGGCCACGGTCTCCTGCCGGCCGGTGGAGGCGCAGGTCACCACGACGGTATTGGCGTCACATCCGTACTTGGTCAGCACGGAGGGGTACACGGTGGGATTGACGTACTCCACGGACAGGTGCTTGGACAGGCCCACATAGTCGTCCAGGAACCGGACAATGCGGGAGTCCACGCTCTTCTTGTCCGCCAGTACATGGATCACCACGTCCTGGTCCAGCTTCGCCAGGTACTCGGTGGTGGTGTCGGTAATGTTGTAGATTTTGCTGCTGGTCATGTCAAACTGGGTGACGGAGGAGGGCAGCTGGGCGATGATCAGGTTAAAAACGATCACGGCAACCACGGCCAGCGCGGTCAGCCCGGCGGAAAAGGCGCCGGGACGGGAGCTGTGGCGTCCGGCGGAGGTTTTCAGGGCGGCGGTCATGCCGCCTTTGGAAACGGAACCGTCCGTCCCCTCAGATTTCTTTTGAAATATAGACATTTTGGGCACCTCCTCAGTTCCAACGCCGCTTCTGCAGCACCTGACAGGTCAGGAACAGCAGCAGGGCGATGAGGGACAGATACAGCAGCAGACCCTTCAGGTCGAACACATGGTCGGTGGCAAAGGAGTCAAAAGCGTCCAGCAGGGAGAACTTTCCCAGGACGCCGGGCAGCAGGCTGGCGAATTTGTCGGAGCTGCGCAGATAAAAGCCCACGATGACGGCCACACCGCCCACGCCGGCAACGCCTGTTATCTTCCAGTTGTTGGAAAAGAGATACAGAAGGAAGCAGACCAGGACCAGAACCACCAGCAGCCCTACCAGGGAGCCGTTGGAAGAGGTGGGCAGATATCCGATCAGCCCGTCCCAAAGATAGAGCAGCAGCAGCAGGCAGAAAGTGCCCACCGCGGCGATGATCTGGCTCTCGGTGAGGGCGGAGATCAGAACGCCCACGGCGATCTCCACGGCGCCCAGCAGGAAAAACGCCAGAATGGTGGAGTAGTCCGCCTTCAGAAAGGCGCTGCCGTTGAGCTTGATGATGATTGGGCACAGGCAGGAGATCAGCACGGGCACCAGAAAGACGCTCAGCAGGGCGAAATATTTGCCCAGCACCACCTCCGTAATGGAGGCGGGGGAGGTCAGCAGCAGCTGGTCGGTTTTGCTGTGCCGCTCCTCGGCCAGGGAGCGCATGGTCAGAATGGGCACCACGACCATGAAGATGAACAGAGTGGAACTGAGCGCGTAGGAGAAGTACGGATGTCCCCCCATCAGATTGTAGGCCATGAAGTAGATGCCGATAAACACCGTCAGCACGGCGATGAAAATCCAGCCGATCATGGAGTTGAAATAGGAGCTCAGCTCCCGCTTATAAATTGCCTTCATCGGCGGCTTCCTCCTTTTCTTCCGCTTGTGCGGCGGGTTTCTCCGCCTGCGGGGCTTCGGCGGCGGCGGGGAGCAGCAGCGCCATGGCCTGTCCGGCCACGTCGTCGTCATCGTCCGTCAGATCCAGGAACACGTCCTCCAGCGAGGCCATCTTGGGCTTTAGCTCCAGCAGAGGGCATCGGGCGTCGGCAAAGGCGTAAAACAGCGTCTCCCGCAGGTCGCCGTCGGTGGATACCTCCATGCGGACGGTGTCGTCGGTGTGCCCGGTGCAGGTGTGGTTTTTGATTCCCGTCACGCCCAGCAGCACCTGCTCCGCAGCCTTCTGGGTGCTCCGGACCAGCAGCTCCACCGTGTCGCTGGAGGACAACAGCTCCTCCAGATTTTCCGGGGTGTCGCAGGCCACGAACCGGCCCTTGCGGATGATCAGCACGTGATCGCACACGGCGCGGATCTCCGAGAGAATGTGGGAGCTGATGAGCACGGTGTGATCCTGAGCCAGATGGCGGATCACATCCCGGATCTCCACCACCTGCTTGGGGTCCAGACCCACGGTGGGCTCGTCCAGTATGATGATCTTCGGGAAGCCGAGGATCGCCTGGGCCAGTCCCACCCGCTGGCGGTAGCCCTTGGACAGGTTGCGGATCAGGCGGTTTGCCATGTCCTCCAGATGCGTCAGGGCGACGACCTTGCCGATCTGGCTCTGGCGCTCGGCCTTGGGAATCCGCTTGAGCTCCGCCACAAAGGACAGATACTCCAAAACGGTCATGTCGGGGTACAGGGGCGGCTGCTCCGGCAGGTAGCCGATGCATTTTTTGGCTTCCTCCGGCTCCGTCTGAATGTTGTGGCCCTCAATGATGACCTCGCCATCCGTGGCGGCGAGATAGCCGGTCATGATATTCATTGTGGTGGATTTTCCGGCGCCGTTCGGCCCCAGAAAACCGAAAATCTGGCCGTCCTCCACCGTAAAGCTCAGGTGATCCACCGCATAGTGATTGCCGTATTGCTTTACCAGGTTTTTGACTTCAATCACAAAAACAACCTCCTTCTGTGACCCTCTTACAGGCCAGGGTATTGTAATAAAAGTATCTTAAACCGATCTGAAAAAAAGCGGGAAATCCGGCGCGCCGGACTTCCGGAAGTTTTTTTGTTTTTTTAAAGGTTTTTTTCAGGTTTCTATTCTACCATACAATCATCCTCCGGGGCCAGTACCGGTGGAAAAATTTCCAAAGAGCTTTTCATTTTTTCCTTTTTCCATCTTTTTCTCTCATGCAAAAGGACGCCGCCAATCAGCGGCGTCCTTTTGCATGAAATTTTTCACATCCGCTTTGCTCTTTCGGAGCGATTCGCCCCGTCTCCTCCGGCGGGCTCTGTCTGCTCTGCACAAAGACGGGCCCTTTCCGGGCAGGGAAATTTGTGGGATCTGTGTAAACTTCTAGAAACTCGGTTTTTTGTACTCCTGAACTTGAAAAACGGGTATTATAAGGATATAATAAATACGTAATCAATTAATAACATTTTTTTGCGAAAATTTCGCAAAGAGGAACCACAAGGAGGAAATGGTAAGTGAGAGGTGTCCACAGCGCGGTAGATGAAATCCGCCGCAACGTATTTACCGAGGTTGCGCGTCTTGCCTATGAGGGCGGCGACTACTCCCGGATTGACCTCATTCCATATAAGATTGTCCCCGGCGAGATTGCCCGCCACCGTCACGATGTGTTTCTGGAGCGGGCCATCGTGCAGGAACGGCTGCGGCTGGCGGTGGGTCTGCCCCTGCAGCCGGTGGATGTGATGGCTCCGCCCAGTTTTGGGATTCAGGAGGCCGCGCAGGCCGACGACAAGTTTTTCGAGGAACCGCTGGTCAACGTGATCACGTTTGCCTGCAATGCCTGCCCGCCCAAGCAGATCCGTGTCACGAACAACTGCCAGGGCTGCATCTCCCACCCCTGCCAGGCGGTGTGTCCCAAGGATGCCATCTGGATTGACAAGGACAAGCACAGCGTGATCGATCAGAGCAAGTGTATCAAGTGCGGCAAGTGCGTCAACCAGTGCCCCTATGACGCCATCTCCAAAATTGAGCGGCCCTGCGCGGCGGCCTGCGGCATGGACGCCATTGAATCCGACGAGAACGGCCACGCCAAAATCAACTATGACAAGTGCGTCTCCTGCGGCATGTGCCTGGTGAACTGCCCCTTCGCCGCCATTGCGGACAAGAGCCAGATCGTGCAGGTCATCCATGCCGTCAAGCGCAGTGAGGAGGTCATCGCCTGCGTGGCCCCGGCATTCGTGGGCCAGTTCGGCAAGGCGGCCACGCCCCCGAGACTGAAGGCCGCCATGCGCACCCTGGGCTTCACCGACGTGGTGGAGGTGGCCATCGGCGCGGACCTGTGCACCATTGAGGAGGCCCATGATTTTCTGGAGAAGGTGCCGGCGGAGCAGCCGTTCATGGGTACCTCCTGCTGCCCCGCATGGAGCATGATGGCAAAGAAGCTGTTCCCCGAGTTCAAGGACTATATCTCCATGGCGCTGACGCCCATGGTCATCACCGCCCGTCTGGTGAAGCGGGAGCATCCCAATGCCCGCATCTGCTTCATCGGGCCCTGCGCCGCCAAAAAGCTGGAGGCCAACCGCAAATCCGTGCGCTCCGATGTGGACTTCGTGCTGACGTTTGAGGAGCTGCAGGGCATGTTTGACGCGAAGAACATCGATTTCAGCAAGATCGAGGCCGATCCCGCCGACAGCATGGACGACGGCTCCGCCATGGGCCGCGGCTTCGCGGTGGTGGGCGGCGTGGCCGGCGCGGTGGCGGAAGCCATCCGGCACATCGAACCGGACCGGGAAATGCTCATCGAGTACGGCGACGGACTGCGGGAGTGCCGCAAGATGCTGACCATGGCCAAGGCCGGCAAGCGCAACGGCTATCTGCTGGAGGGCATGGCCTGCCCCGGCGGCTGCGTGGCCGGCGCCGGCACCATCGCCTTGGTCCGGGAGAGCACCGCCAACGTGCAGAAATTTAAAAATGAGGCCTCCACCGTCAGCTCCACCGACAGTCCCTTTGCGCACCGGCTGGACGACGTGCAGGAATAATCCCCCCATTCGACAATCAAAACGGGCTGCCGCAGTATTCTTTGCGGCAGCCCGTTTTTTCATCCGCGGGGCGGTTCGGGAACCACTCCGGCGGGCTGTTATTCGTGTAGGAATTCCCGAACCTGCAGGGCGCGGGTGGAGTTGAGGATGGCGATAAACGCCACGCCCACGTCGGCGAACACGGCCTCCCACATGGTGGCCATACCCGCCGCGCCCAGCGCCAGCACCAGGAACTTCACGCCCAGTGCGAATGCGATGTTCTCGTGGACAATCCGCAGTGTCTTGCGGGAGATGCGCATGGCGGTGGCGATTTTGGAGGGCTTGTCGTCCATCAGCACGATGTCGGCGGCCTCGATGGCGGCGTCGGAGCCCAGTGCGCCCATGGCGATGCCGATGTCGGCCCGGGTCAGCACCGGCGCGTCGTTGATGCCGTCGCCCACGAAGGCAAGATTGCCTCCCGCCGGCTTTTCCGCCAGCAGCTGCTCCGTCCAGCGCACCTTGTCGGCGGGCAGCAGTTCCGCGTGGTATTCGTCCACACCCAGCGCCGCCGCCACGTCCCTGGCCACGGCCTCCGCGTCGCCGGTGAGCATCACCGTCCGCCGGACGCCGCTGGCCTTCAGGTCGGCGATGGCCGCCTTGGCGTCGGACTTGATCTGGTCGGAGATGACAATGTGCCCGGCGTAGAACCCGTCTGCCGTCACATGCACGATGGTACCGGGCAGCTCGCAGGGCAGCCATTTTACGCTCTCCCGCTCCATCAGGCGGCTGTTGCCTACGCACACGCCGTGACCGTCGATTTTGGCCCGGACGCCGTGTCCCGCGATTTCCTCCACGTCCTCCACCCGGCCTTCCCCGCCCTTCAGGCCGGCGGCGGCACGCAGAGACTGGGAGATGGGGTGGTCGGAATAGCGCTCCGCCAGAGCGGCGTACTCCAGCACCTGCTCCGGCGTAAACGGCTCCTCTGGGTGGACGGCGGTGACGGAGAAGGTGCCCTTCGTCAGGGTGCCGGTCTTGTCGAAGACCACCGTGTCGGTTTTGGCCAGCGATTCCAGATAGTTGCTGCCCTTCACCAGAATGCCGCACTTGGAGGCGCCGCCGATTCCGCCGAAAAAGCTCAACGGTACGGAGATCACCAGCGCGCAGGGGCAGGAGATCACCAGAAAGATCAGCGCCCGGTGGAACCAGTCGGTGAGATTGCCCACGAACATCGGCGGCACAAACGCCAGCGCCACCGCGGCAATGACCACGCAGGGGGTGTAGTACCGGGCAAACCGGGTGATGAATGCTTCGCTGGCGGCCTTCTTCTCACTGGCGTTTTCCACCAGATCCAGGATGCGCGCCACCGTGGACTCGCCGTAGGGCTTCGTGACCGAGACCCGCAGCAGCCCCCTCTGGTTGACGCAGCCGCTGATGATGGCATCCCCGACCGCCACGTCCCGGGGGGCGGACTCACCGGTGAGGGCGGCGGTATCCAAAGTGGAGGCGCCCTCCAGCACGGTGCCGTCCAGAGGCACCCGCTCGCCGGGCTTCACCACGATGACGTCGCCCACGGCCACATCCTCCGGGTCCAGCTCCTCCAGCTTTCCGTCCCGCTCCACGTTGGCGAACTCAGGTCGGATGTCCATCAGCGCGGCGATGGATGCCCGGGACTTGCCCACGGCGTAGTCCTGGAACAGCTCGCCCACCTGATAGAACAGCATGACGAACACGGCCTCCGCGTACTCCGCCGTGGCGAAAGCGCCCACAGTGGCCAGCGCCATCAGGAAGTTTTCGTCAAACACCTGCCCGCGGGAGATGTTGCGGATCGCCCGCCACAGAACATCCCAGCCGATGATGGCATAGGGCACGGCGAAACAGACCGCCGCCCTCCAGCCGCTCACCGGAAGGAGCTTTGCCGCGATCAGAAGAACCGCCGCGGCCAGAATGCGGAGCAGCATGCGCCGCTCTTTTTTTGACAGCTTCGACATGGTACGGCCTCCCTCTCCGAAATCATTACCGGTGGATGATGCAGTCCGGCTCCACCTTGCGGCATACGGCAACCACTTCGTCCATGATGGCGTCAAACCGGGCATCGTCGGCGTCTACCATCATCTTCTGGGTCATGAAGCTGACTGAGGCGTCGTGTACGCCGTCGATGCGCTTGACGGCGGTCTCCATCTTGGCGGCGCAGGCCGCGCAGTCCAGGTCGCTGAGAGAAAAACGCTTTTTCATCGTGAGGTCCTCCTGCTTAATCAATTTTAGAATGGAATCACTCGGTGACGTGTTCCAGACCCTGGTCGATGATGGTCCGGACGTGAGCGTCCGCCAGAGAGTAGAACACGGTCTTTCCATCCCGGCGGGATTTCACCAGCCTGGCGCCCTTCAGCGCCCGGAGCTGGTGGGAGATGGCGGACTGGGTCATTCCCAGCAGCTGCGCAATGTCGCACACGCACATCTCCGACTCGAACAGCACATACAGAATCCGGACCCGGGTGGAGTCTCCGAAGATGCGGAACAGCTCCGTCAGGTCATACAGCGTATCCTCTGTGGGGATTCCCTGCCGGACTTTTTCCACAATGTCCTCATGGACGTGGATAAAGTCACAGCAATCCACATTGTATTGATCCTCCATGCAATCCCTCCTTCATCTGAACACATGAATACTTGTTCATATGTTCAGTATATGCAAACCGGAAGAAATGTCAACCCCCCGTTGCAAAAAAAGTTGAAGACCATGAAAATGCATGATAAACTGAAATCCAGTTTTCTGCAAAATGCAAGGAGATATAGAATGAATGAACTGGAAGTTTCCGCGGAGAGTATCTGCATGAACAATGAATTCATGCACCACAACCACATCGAGCTGGTCTCGGTGGAGCAGGATCGGGCGGTGTTCCGGCTGACCATCCGGCCCGAGAGCAAGAATCCCTACGGGATGCTCCACGGCGGGGCAATTTACACCCTGGCCGACAACGCCACCGGCATCGCCGCCCACACCGACGGACGGTATTATGTAACCCAAACCGGGACGCTCCACTTTCTGCGCAACCAATCGGAGGGCACGGTTTATGCCACCGCCGCCGTCCGCCACCGGGGTGGTTCCACCTGCCTGACCAATGTGGACATCACGTCCGAGGCGGGCAAGCTGCTTGCCACCGGGGAGTTCACCTTTTTTTGCGTGGACAAAAAGATCATGGATCAGAAGGCCGGAAAAGCATAAAAGAGGATGCCCCGCGGCATCCTCTTTGCATATCAAGTTTTCCGGTTTGAAAGCAGGGCCGCTCAGGCCTCCAGCTCAAACCAGTCCTCATAGGACCGGATGTAATAGTCGGCGATGGAGCGGATTTCCTCCTGATTTTCCTCGGAGGAGGGGTCGTACACCCCCGCCACGCGAAAGCCCGCCGCCTTGGCGGTCCGGATGGCGTGGAGGGAGTCCTCGAACACAACCGCGTCCTTTTTGTCGCAGCGAAGCCGACGCAGGGCCATTTCAAAAATCTCGGGGCTGTCCTTTCCCCTGCCCGCGTCGGCGCAGGTTAAAATGCCCCGGAAATAGCCGTCCAGCCCCGTCCGGCGCAGAGCGGCCTCGGCCGGGCCCCGGTTCGTGGCGGTGGCAATGTACATCCATACCCCCTCCATCTTCAGCAGGGAGAGTACTTTTTCCACCCCCGGCTTGGCGGTGACCTCCTCCCGATAAAACCGCTCCACTCGCTGGTCAATCAGGTCTACAATCTCGTTCTCGCTCTGGGTCAGGGCATACCGCTCCCGGCAGTAGGCCGCCCCCTGCTGGGGGCTCATGGTCTTGACTTTGGTGTCCAGACCCTCTTCCGGTTCGCAGCCGACCTCCCGCAGAAGATCGGAACACAGGGTGTCCCAGACTCCCATGGAGTCCAGCAGCGTGCCGTCCATGTCAAAAATCGCGCTTTGCAGCCGCATGTCAACAACCTCTTCCATCCTAATATCTGTTTGTCCCATTGTACCACCGAGTCCTGCCAAAGCGCAAGAAAGTGCCGAAAAAAAGGAGGCCCCGTCCATGCGGTTGTTTGTCGCCGTCCGGTTTTCGCCGGAGATCCGCTCCGCCCTGCTGGAGACCATCGCCTCCCTGAGCCGGAGCGGCTCCGGCAATTTCACCCGGCCGGAGAATCTGCATCTGACGCTGGCCTTCCTGGGGGAGACGGAAGATCCGGCGGGGGCAAAGGCCGCGCTGGCCGAGGCCGCGACCGGCGGCCCGTTCCCGCTCACCGTGGGGGGCTTCGGCAGCTTCGATGATCTGCTCTGGGTGGGGATTGGAGAAAACCTGCGGCTGAAGGCGCTGGCGCTGAATGTGCAGGACGCTCTGCGCCGCTGGGGGTTTCCCATTGAGCGCCGAAGCTGGCAACCCCACATCACCGTGGCGCGGCAGTACCGGGGCCCCCGGTCGGGGATCGAGGTTCCGGCCCGCACCATGACGGTGAACCGGGTTTCCCTGATGCAATCGGAGCGGATCAGCGGACAGCTGACCTACACGGAGATTTTCGGCGCCACGCTGTGAGAGGCGGCGACCATCCGGCCTGAGACCGACAGGGCGATAATCGGAAAGGAGATGAGGAAATGCTGACCTGCAGTAAGCGGGAGCGAACTGCGCTGGCTGTTTTTTGTGCGCTGACGGCCGGAGCGCTACTGATAACCGGGCTGTTTCTGCTGCTTCGGCCCGGGCTGTTTCAGATCCCGGCGGCGGCGGACGTGGAGAGCATGGAGGTGGACTACACCTTCGGGGGAGAAACGCGGCACAAAGAGGTAACCGACTCCAACCGCATCGAGACTGCGCTGGCGAGTATCAGCGTCCCGCGGCGGGCAAAGCCCGGTGACGCCGGCAGCACGGTTCTGCAGTTTACGCTGCATAAGAAGGTCGGAACCGACACGGCGTTCCGGATTGAGCCCACCGCCCGCTGGGAGGGACGCCTTTATGCCGAAGATGGGGGCTGTTTCTGGGCCGGAACCCCGGGGGACTGGCAGTCCCTGTGGGAGTGCCTCGGATAGAGAGGAATTTTGCAGGGTGCGGACAATCCCCTTTTTGGGCGGTCCGGGGATTGCAGCTCTCCTGCCGCCGGGGCTGCGCGGGATTGCGGACGCGGCACGAAGCTGCACTGAAAGTGCGCGGCTCCTGAAAATCCGGATTGACTTTTGACCGATTTGACCGTATGTTTAAGGAAGACAGCCCTGCCGCACCCCGGACTCCGCTTTGCAGGCATCCGTTTTTTACCGCGGCGGCTCTGCCTGCTTTCCCGGCCTGTCCGGCGGCGTCGAACCCGACGCGCCGGCTCCGGAGCGCCGGAAGACCGCGCCCCCTTCGCCTGACGATCCGCATCGCATTCGAAGCAGAGGACCCCGCCTTCCGGACGGGGCCCTCTTTTTTCAGCTGCCGGGTCCGGGGGGAGTATCATCAAAATCAGGAGGAACTATCAATGAAAAGCAGAAAAGTCGGAATCATCGGACTGGGCCACGTGGGCGCCCATGTGATGTACAGCATTGCGGTACAGGGGATCGCGGACGAGATCGTCCTGTTGGATCTGAATGCAGAAAAGGCCAACAGCGAGCGGCAGGATCTGGCGGACAGCGCGGCCTATCTGCCCCACCGGGTGCATGTATCCGTGGGGGATTTCGCCGATCTGGGAGACTGCGACGTGATCGTCAACTGCGTGGGAAAAATTGATCTGCTTCGCGGGAACCACGACCGCCTGACTGAGATGGACTTCACTATCCCCGCTGTCAACAGCTATGTGGAAAACGTGAAGGCCTCCGGCTTTGACGGCGTTCTCATCAACATCACCAACCCCTGCGACATTGTCACCCGTCAGCTGGCACTGGGCCTGGGTCTGCCCCGGGGCCGGGTGTTCGGCACGGGCACGGGGCTGGACACCTCTCGCCTGCTGGCCGCTCTGGCCCGCCAGACCGGCATCGACCACAAATCCATCTCCGCCTATATGCTGGGCGAGCACGGGGCTTCCCAGTTTGCCCCCTGGTCCTGCGTCTCCTTCCGGGGCAGGCCGCTGGAGGACTGGTCCAAAACCGACGAGCGCTTCCGCTTCGACCGCGAAGCGCTGAAGCAGGAGGCCATCGGCGGCGGCTGGGTCACCTTCTCCGGCAAATTCTGCACGGAGTACGGCATCTCCACCACCGCTGCCCGGATGGTGAGCATCGTCCTCCACGACGAGAAGGCGATCATGCCCGCCAGCGCGGAGCTGCGGGGCGAGTACGGCGAGGACGGCCTGTTCATCGGCGTGCCCTGCGTCATCGGCGCGGGCGGCGTGGAGCAGGTGGTGGAGCTCCCGCTTACCGACGGGGAAAAGGCCCGGTTCCACACCTGCTGCCAGGATGTGCGGCACAACATGGAGCATCTGAAGGATCTGGGCTGCTAAAAAAGCGCCTGCCGTAAGGCAGGCGCTTTTTTCTGTTCGGATGAAGCCGCAGATTACAGCTTGGCGAGAATCTCGATCTCGCACAGCAGATTCTTGGGGATGGCCCGTACCGCCACGCAGGAGCGGGCGGGCTTGCCGGTGAAGTAGCGGGCATACACCTCGTTGAAGGCGGCGAAATCGGCCATGTCGGCCAGGTAGCAGGTGGTCTTGACCACATCTGCAAAGGTCAGGCCGTTGGCATCCAGAATGCCCTTGACATTCAGGCAGCAGCGCTCGGCCTGCTCGGTGATGGTGGAGCCTGCCACCTCGCCGGTGCCGGGCACCAGGGGGATCTGGCCGGAGGCAAAGAGAAATCCGTTGCAGGCGATCGCCTGGGAATACGGGCCAATGGCCGCGGGTGCATTTTCAGTGTTGGTGATGTGAAACATCGTAAATCACAGTCCTTTTCTTTGAAATTTATCTGACCGGGCGGTTTCCCGCCTGTGCTCAGTGATTGATGAGCCGGTAGCCCTTGGACAGCAGCTCCTGCTCAATGTCGTCCACATGCTGCAGGTTGCGGGTCTCCAGTACCATGGAGACCAGACAGAAGCTGATGTCGCTTTGCTTGCCCTCCCGGGAGTGGTTGATGCTGATGATGTTGGCACCGTTTTTGGAAATAATCTGCAGCAGCTGGATCAGACTGCCGGGTTTATCCTCCAGCTTGGTGGTCAGCTCGGTGATGCGGCCGGATTTGGATAACCCCCTGGTGATGATTCGGGACAGCGTGGTCACATCCACGTTGCCGCCGGAGACGACGCATACGGTCTTGCGATCCATCGCATTGATCTTGGCGAACATGACTGCCGCCACGGGAGTGGCTCCGGCCCCCTCTGCCACGGTTTTCTCATCCTCCATCAGGGCCAGGATGGCGGAGGCAATCTCGTCGTCCTTCACGGTGACGATCTCGTCCACATACTGCTGGCACAGGTCGAAGGTCAGGTCGCCGGGCTTTTTTACGGCAATTCCGTCGGCAATGGTGGAGACCTCGGACAGCTCCACGGGCTGCCCCTCTTTGCGGGAGGTGTACATGGACGCCGCGCCCGCGGACTGTACGCCGATGACCCGGCAGGAGGGCTTCAGGCTCTTGATGGCGAAAGCAACACCGCTGATCAGGCCGCCGCCGCCGATGGGAACCACTACCTGCTCCACGTCCGGCAGCTGCTCGAGAATCTCAAGCCCGATGGTACCCTGCCCGGCGATGACCAGCTCGTCGTTGAAGGGGTGGGCAAAGGTGTACCCCTTCTCCCGCGTCAGGCGGGCGGCCTCTGCCGCGGCGTCGTCGTAAACGCCGGGCACCAGAACCACCTCCGCGCCGTAGTTTTTGGTGGCCTCGATTTTGCTCAGCGGGGCCACGGCGGGCATGCAGATCACGGACTTGATGCCCAGCTGCGTAGCGGAGAGGGCGATGCCCTGGGCATGGTTGCCGGCGGAGCAGGCGATCACGCCCCGTTCCCGTTCCTCCGGCGACAGGGAACGGATTTTGTTGTAAGCGCCCCGGAGCTTGAACGAGCCGGTCAGCTGCAGATTTTCCGCCTTGATGTAGACCGTTTTTCCCAGATTTTTTGCCGGGTTCAGGGGCGTAAACCGCGCCAAGCCCCGAAGAGCTTCCTGTGCGTCCTGGATCATTTCCAGCGTCAGCATGTTTTGCACCTCACTTCGGATTGTTGCTTCGCCGGAGACATCCCGCCCGTCCCCGGGCGCGTCCGATGTCTGTGAGAAGGAAGGCTTCGGCGGGGCTGAAGTTCTTATTTTGCATTATACGGAAGAACGATAAAAAATACAATGCGCATTTCTCCTAAATGTTTCCGTATCAACTACTGATATTTTTCAAAACGTCCCCGATACGAGGACGTTTTTCGCCGGAAGGTCGGTGGCGGGAGAAAAACTCCCTTTTTCAGACGGAAGAAGAGAAAAAACACCACATTTCCGTCAAGTTCTTGTGAAAATTTGCGAATTCGACAGAACATAACAAAATTTTTATTTGCGTTATGTTAATCTTGCGCTCAGAAGGAATGGAAACGATGCGGCATCTGCAGGAAAGGACGTGTGCAAAATGGAAAACATTCAGCGGGAGTACACTGTGCTGTTCAACGCGATTACGGACACGGAGAGTACTCTGGAGCTTCTGCGCCGGCAGCTGATTGCCACGCAGCAGCTGGCGGAGGAACTGTACATCAGCCGGTACGACGATCCGCCTGACTCCCGGGCAGGCTGATCCGGCACAAGAAAACCACCTTCGGAGAACGGGCTTCTCCGGAGGTGGTGTTTTCGTCGGCGCGGATCAGGAACCCAGCAGTGCCTGAATGCTTTCGTTCAGCTTTGCCTGGGTGATGGCCCCCACGTTTTTGCTCACCAGGTTGCCCTGGGCGTCGATAAACATCGTGGCGGGGAAGCCCCGAAGCCCATACTGGCTCAGCGCCTTACCCCCCGTCTCATAGAACACCGGGAAGGTGTAATCGGCGCCCTTGATGAAATTTCTGCCGCCGTCGCTGCTCCGCTCGGATTTTACGGGGTTGAGCATGATGAACTGAACCTTGTCGCCGTACTGTTTGTAAGCCGACTCAAAATACGGCATTTCCGACTTGCAGTAGCTGCACCAGGAGGTCCAGAAGTTCAGCACCACGGGCTTTCCCTTGAAGTCGGACAGCTTCACGCTCTTTCCGGAGGCATCCTCCATGGTGAAGTCCGGCGCCGGTGACAGCTCGCTGACCGCCGCGGAAACCTCTCCCATGGCCTGGGAGTCTCCGCTGACCACTGCGCCCGTCGCCGGGTCCACCCGATCCTTGTACGCGTCGTAGATCGCCACGGAAACTACCAGCACAGCGGCCAGGGCGGCGATGACTATGACCAGCTTTTTCTTGTCGTTCATTGGGATTCTCCTTTGTTTAACGGTTGAATAGGGTAAATAATCTGCCCAGCAGGCCGGTCATCATCAGTATGCCGACCACCACCAGCAATCCTCCGCATACCAGATTGATGACCTTGTAGTTGCGCTTGATGAAGTCAAAGGCGCCCTTCAGCCGGTTCAGCAGCACGGCGGAGAGCAGGAAGGGGATGCCCAGACCCGCGGAAAAGCACAGCAGCATCACCGCGCCCTGAACCACGGAGCCGCTGGCGGAAGCCATGGCAAGCGCGGAACCCAGGAACGCGCCCACGCAGGGCGTCCAGCTGACGGAGAAGATCATTCCGAACGTCATGGCCTCAAAGAATCCCAGACTGCCGCGTTGGCGGCTCCGGATTCCGTTGGTGCCGAAAATCGGCGGGATCACGCCCATAAAGCCCAGGCCGAACAGAATCACAATGGCGCCCAGTACGAAGTTCACCACGCCGGAATAGCTCTGCAAAAAGACTCCCAGGGTTGCAAAGAATATGCCCAGAGCCAGAAAGACCAGGGTGAAGCCCAGCACAAAGCCCAGGGCGTTTATCAGGGTTTTCTTTCCGCCGCTGCGCTCGCTGTCCGCCGCGAAATACGTCACGTAGATGGGCAGCATCGGCAGCAGGCACGGAGAGATGAAGGAGATGATGCCCTCCAGAAAAGAGATGACATACTGCATAAATTCCCCACCGATTTTTCATGATTTCCCACGCCCGGGAGGATGGAATGCATCTTATTTATTCCCGTCCGCGACATGATTATGCATAAAACGGACCCGGCGGTCATGGGGGCGGGAGAATAAAGCGGCGCCCGCTGCCATAGGGATAAGTGAATTTATCGTAAAGAGGTGCTGACTTGAAACGGGCAACCTCTCTGTTTTATAATTTTTTAATTCTGACGGGCACCTCTCTGGCGCTGCAGACCGCGTCATTGCTATTCCGGGCCTGGTTCGCCCGGAAGCTGGGAGCCGAGGGGCTGGGCCTGTTTCAGCTGACCGTTTCGGTCAGCGTTCTGGGGGTGACGCTCGCCACCTCCGGCATCCGGCTTACCGCCACCCGGCTGGCGGCGGAGGAGCTTGGCGCGCATCGTCCGGCGGGCGCCCGCGCCGCCGTCCGGAGCTGCATGATCTACTCCCTGGTGTTCGGGCTGGGGGCGATGACGCTGCTGAATCTGGGCGCGGCGCGGATCGGCGCGGATTGGCTTCACGATACCCGGACGGTGCTGTCCCTGCGTATCTTCGCCTTCAGCCTGCCGTTTATCTCCCTGTCCTCCGTGCTCGGCGGGTACCTGATCGCCGCCCACCGGGCTCCCGCGGCGGCGGCGGGCCAGATTTTTGAAAAACTGACGGAGGTGGGCTGCGGCGTTGGGCTGCTTCGGCTGTGGCTGCCGCTGGGGCACGAGTACGCCTGTGCGGCCATCGTCCTGGGTTCCGCGGTTGGAGAAGCCGCCTCCTTTTTACTGCTGCTGGCCCTCTGCCGAGCCGGACGCACCCGGGACGGAGCGCCAGACGCCGCCCCCAACCTCACCCGCCGCATGTTCCGCATCGCCGTTCCCCTGGCCTTCGGCGCCTATCTGTCGGCGGTGTTCCGGGCGGCGGAGCAGCTGCTGATTCCCTACGGGCTGAAAAAAAGCGGCTCCACCGCCACCGCTGCGCTCTCCGCCTTCGGCGTCATTCACGGGATGGTTCTGCCGCTGCTCCTCTTCCCCGCCTTTTTGCTGGGCGCGGTGTTGGAGCTGATCCTGCCGGAGCTGGCCGGGAGTCTGGAGGCGGGGCACACCCGCCGCCTGAATCACATCGTGGAGCGGATGTTCCGCATTGGCATCCTGTTTTCCATGTGCGTCATGTGGGTGTTTCTGCGCTTCAGCGGAGAGCTGGGGCAGTTCGTCTACCACAGCGCCGACGCGGGAGCCCTGATCCGGGATCTGGCGGCGCTGACCCCGTTTTTCTATCTGGATTTGATCGTGGATATGATTCTCAAGGGCATCGGCGAGCAGGTGAGCACGGTGAAGCACAACCTGCTCACCTCGGTGCTCAACGCTCTGGCGCTGTATCTGCTGCTGCCCCGGTACGGCATCACCGGGTATCTGGCGGCCGCCTACTTCACAAAAATTCTGAATTTTATCCTGAGCTTCGGCCGTCTGGCCCGGGTGACCGATCTGTCGGTCAGTATGACCGGAGTTGTGAAATCCATTCTGTCCATCATTGCCGCCACGGGACTTGCCGATCTGCTCACCGGCCTGATGCCCACCGCCGCCACGCCGGCCTCGATGCTTTCCCAGATTCTGCTGGTGGTTTTCCTGTATCTGTTCTTCCTGCGGGCCATGGACTGCATCAACCGCGAGGATGTACGGTGGGGGCGGTCGCTGCTGCGCTGACCGCCCGGAAGCCGCCCATCACCCTTCATAAAAATTCCGCTGTTAAAAACTTTATTTTGACGGAAACTAAATTTGGGTGTAAAACGTCATAGAGATAAAACCAAAGGAAAGAGAGATGGGAAATCCATGAAAAAATTGACAGCGCTGCTTTCCGCTTTGCTGCTGCTTGCGTCCCTTGCGATTGTGCCCGCGGCGGCGGCAGGTGTGTCCGTTGTGCTGAACGGCACGGCGCTGAGTGCGGAGGCTCTGATCGAAAACGGCAGCGTCTTTCTGCCCGTCCGCGCCGCGGCGGAGGCGCTGGGGTATGAGGCAGACTATGCCGTGAAGGACGGAACCCAGACGGTGACCATTCAAACGGATGACGGCGCCGTGGTTCTGGATCTGACAAACCAGCAGATCGGCGAGGGCGTCCACCGGTATTACGCCAACGTTCCCAACAGTCCGACGGCGGCGATTCAGCTGATGAACGGGAAAACCACCTATCTGGAATCCTCGCTGTTCGGGCAGCTTTTCGGCGTCAGCACCGATTATGACGCGGAATCAAAGCAGGTGACGGTACAGAGCGTACCGCAAAACGACATCCTCGTCTCAACTCATAGGATTGAAAGCCAGGAGGGGCTGCTGAAGCTGACGCTCCAATACCCTTACCTCTCCGGAATGAAGGACGAGAATGTTCAGAACGCCATCAACCTTGTCTTCGAGAAGGCGGCCGCTGCCGCCAGGGTCGAGGGCGAGAAAAACGCCGCCGACCTGAAGCAGTCCATCGCGGACGGCTACGGCGGGTCCGGCCAGAGCGAGACCTATTTCGACTATCAGGTTCAGTATAACCGGAACGGGCTGCTCAGCGTCGTCCTGCTGGATTACCAGTATGCCGGCGGCGCCCACGGCTCCACCATCCAGAGCTCCCACACCTTCGACCTGTCCACGGGGAAGGAGTTGTCGCTGTCGGATCTGATGCAGAGCGGCAGCGGCTACGCCGCCTATTTCGACAAGCAGATCCGCTCGGAGATCGACAGCCGGGTGGCCGCCGGAGACCTGTATGAATTCGACACGGGCAAATTTACGGACATCGGAACGAACCCGGATTACTACCTGTCCGCCGACGGCGTGGTGTTCTATTTCCAGCAGTACGAGTATTTCCCGTATGCCGCGGGCATTCAGGAGTTCACCATCCCCTACGCCGACCTGAAGACCATGCTCAAGCCCGGGTACGCATTTCTCTACACCGCCCCTGTCACCCTCAGCGACACCGGGAACACCAAACTGACCGTGGGTCAGATCGGCACGCTGGAGCTGCTGGGCAATCCCACCACGGGCTACGCCTGGCGGTGCGAAAGCTCCGATTTCTCCGTGCTGATCTCGGTGGGCAGCACCTATACCGCCAGCCCGTCCAACGGGCTGGTGGGCACCGGCGGCACCTACCGCTTTGATCTCAAGGCGCTCAAGGCGGGTACGGCCACCGTCACCTGCCGGTATTACCGGGACTGGGAGGGCGCTCAGACGGCCCTGCGGACCGTAACCTACCAGGTGACGGTCTCCTGAGAGAAAGGAACCGCCTCATGGGATTTTGGATTTTAATGTTTCTTATGGCGCTGCTGGTGCCGGCAATTATGATCGGATTCGGCAGCTGGTCTGCGGGGCACGCACCGAAAGAAATCAACGCCCTGTTCGGCTATCGGACGGCGATGTCCATGAAAAATCAGGACAACTGGGAATTTGCCCACCATCACAGCGGGAAAATCTGGCGCGCATCCGGCTGGATCCTGCTGGCCGTCTCCGCTTTGGCCATGCTGCCGGTGCGGGGCAAAAGCACCGACACCGTCGGCATGTTCGGCGCGATCCTGATGGGGGTTCAGGTTGTCGTGCTGCTGCTCTCCATCCTCCCCACGGAAGCCGCTCTGCGGAAAACCTTCGATCCGGACGGCAATCGAAGATAGGCGGTGCGGCATTCGCAAAAGCACCCTGAAAAACACAAAAAGAACCACCGTATTCGACTGAATACGGTGGTTCTTTTTAATACTCCGCGGCGGGGAGCCGCCCAGATGGATGGCCGCGCTGCCGCGCAAAGAGGGTTATTGTTTGTCGCCGTCGCCGGGAATGCGGTTCAACAGCTCATGGGGGATGGCGCCGTGGGCCTGGCCCACATATTTGTAGACCTCCACGGTCTGCTTGATCTGCTCGTCGTTCAGGTGGCGGATTTCGCCCACCGCCCGGGCGGCCAGATAGCCCCGGGCGCATTCCTCCAGATAGACGGCGGCGTTCAGCGCCTGCTTCAGACTGTCGCCTACGGTCATGACCCCGTGGTGGGAGAGAATGACGGCCAGGCTGTCGCCCAGATAGTTCACCGTGTCGATGCCCATCTCCACGCTTCCGGGAGAGGAGTAGGGCGTGCAGCGCACATTGCCGCGGCAGGCGTTGCCCAGCGTGGTCAGATCCGCCCGGAACTCGTCCTGCAGCAGGCTGATGGCGGTGGCATACGGCTGATGGGTGTGAATCACGGCGTTGATGTCCGGGCGATGCTGGAAAATATAGAGGATTCCCTCGGTGTCGGAGGAGGGCTTGCGCGCCCCTTCGATGACCTTGCCGTCCACGGTCATAACCACCACGTCGTTCGCCGCCATGTCCTCATAGACCATGCCGGAGGGGGTGATCAGGATTTCCCCGGAGGGCATGCGCATGCTCAGGTTTCCGCCGGCCAGGGCAATGAGTCCGTAGCGGTCCAGCTTCAGACCGCCCTTGATGATTTCGAGTTTTTCCTTCTCAAACATAGTACGCCTCCTAGTTGTGTCTTTTAAAACAGGCGCAGCAGATCCATGGGGTGATCCGCCACAAAACCGGGCCCGAAGGACAGGAAAAGCTCCCGTTCCTGAAAGCCCCAGGTCGCCGCGGCGGCCAGCACTCCGGCGGCCTGCGCGGTCTTCATGTCCACGTCCGTGTCCCCTACGTAGACGCACGCCTCCCGCTCCACCTTCAGGTCGCGCAGGAGATCCCAGAGCGACCGGGGGTCCGGCTTTGAAATGGTGTCGGGAGTCTGTCCCCGCACCAGGTCGAACATGCCGGGGAAGAGATCCGCCATCAGAGACTCCGCCACCGGCGCGGGCTTGTTGGTCAGCACGGCGATCACCGATCCCCTGCTCCGCAGCTCCCGCAGCAGCTCGCTGACACCGGGGTATGGCTGGGTCAAATACCGGTAATCCTTCAGATAGATCGACAGATCGTAGTCCCGGATGGGCGCGGAAAGCGCCTCCACCCGATCCGCCGGGCAGCCGCCCAGCTCCAGAAGCCGGTGGTAAAACGTGGCGATGGGCAGACGGCACAGCTTGCGGCACTCGTCCGCCGAAACGGAGTGGAGACCGAAGTGGGCCAGCGATTGGTTGCAGTAGTGATGAACGGTGGGCAGGGTGTTGACCAATGTGCCGTCCAGATCAAAAACGCATCCCCGCATCAGACTGCCGTGTAGTCCTCGAAGCGGATGTCCTCCAGGTCGTGATCGGCGATATCCAGCTTTTTGCCCATCAGATCCTCCACGCCGTTGATGAGGGTCATGGCGTCCATGTGGTACTTTTTCAGCAGATACATCTTGGAGGCGCCGTGGGCGTAAGTGTCTTGCAGGCCCACCTTGATGAGGCGCTTGCCGATGCCGTTCTCCGCCATCACGTCGGCCACGGCAGAGCCAAGCCCGCCGATCACGGTGCCGTTCTCAATGGTCAGCACGCCGTACCTGGCCTTTTTGCAGGCCTCCACAACCTGAGGATCGGTGAAGGGCTTCAGCGTGGACACATGCAGGTGCTGGATGGAAATGCCCTTTTCCCGCAGCACGGCGGTGGCGCGCATGGCCTCCTCCGTGCAGATGGAGGAGGAGAGAATCGTGACGTCGCTGCCCTCGGAGAGGACGCGGGCGTGGTTGAACTGAATGGGCTCGTTGGCCGGGAAGAAGCGCGGAACCTCCTTGCGGAGCATCCGGATATAGACCGGGCCGTTGTAGTTGTAAGCCAGATCCAGAACGCCCTCGATCTCGGTGGCGTCGCCCACATCGAAAATCGCCATGTTGGGGACGGTGCGCAGCACGCCCACGTCATTGGTGGACTGGTGGGACACGCCGCCGGGGGTGGTGATGCCGGGCACAAAGCCCACAAAAACCACCGGCAGGTTGGGATAGGCCACGCTCATCTCCACCTGATCCAGAATGCGGCGGTACAGGAAGACGGAGAAGGTGTGCAGGAAGGGACGGTAGCCCTCCCGCGCCAGACCTGCCGCCCAGGAGCACATGTTCTGCTCGGCAATGCCCATGGAAAAGTAGCGGTCGGGGTATTTCTGCGCGAATTCCTTCACCTCGCAGGAGGTGCCCAGATCCGCGGACAGGACCACAATTTCGGGGTGCGCCTGCGCCATGCGCAGGATATTTTTAGAATGGGTGTTGAGTTCCAGTTTCATTTCGTTTCCCTCCCTTTCTCACATCTGCTCATAGAACCGGATAAACTCTTCTTTCTGACCGGCGGGAATACCCACAAAATGTTTGGGCATCATCTTATCCAGCATCGGAATCCCGTGGGAGGGAGAAGTCTGGCATAGAACCATGAGAGGCTTCCCGGGATGGGGAATCTGAACGGCCTTCTCCAGCGCGTCGATATCGTGGCCGTCCACGGCTACGGCCTCCCAGCCGAACGCGTGCATCCGGTCCACCATTGGCTCGGTGTTCATCACGTCCTTTGTCCAGCCCTCGACCTGCTGGCCGTTGACATCCACGAAAATGATGAAGTTGTCCAGACCGTAGAAGGAGGATGCCTGGAAGCACTCCCAGGCCTGCCCTTCCTCCAGCTCGCCGTCAGAGAGCATGCAGTAGATCTTGCCCGTGTTGCCCTTCATTTTATAAGCGTGGGCCGTGCCGGCGGCAATGCAGACCGTCTGCCCCAGGGAGCCGGCGGTGTTCTCAAAGCCGGGGGAATGTTCGGCGCCGATCATCTCCATGTTCCAGCCGTCCACATTAAACTTGTCAATGGCGGCGGCGGACATGCGCCCTGCCTCCACCAGCGCGCAGTAGATCACGGAGGCGTAGTGGCAGCAGGAGACGAAGAAGCGGTCCCGGTCGGGGGTGTGGGCGCCGTGGTAGAGAGAGCCCTTGGGATAATCCATGTTGTCCGGGGCGGGTACGCCCGGGAACGGCAGGGCGTCTGGACTCCCCAGACTGGGCCCCAGATTCATGATATTCAAGTAGAGCGTGCTGACCAGCTCAGCGGAGGAACAGGCCTGCGCCAGATAGCAGCCGCCGCGATCGATCGTCAGACCGAGGATGCGCTTACGGACATTGGTTGCCGCCCGGGCGATCTCTTCGTTCGAGAATTTCTTTTCCGGCATGGTTCATGACTCCTTTCAATAGGCTCCTCGCCGGAGCCCTCTGCCGTCGCCGGCAGCTATGATTGTTTTTTGCCATAGGTGCGCGTTTGATTCACTGATTTCTGTGATAATTATTTCACCATGCTTAACATATGTCAATACCGGGCGCTATTAAAATTATAAACAAAATGGACAAAATATCCTTGTGTATTTTACATAAAAAAGTGATTACCAACAAGATTTTGTTGACATTCACCAAACTACAGGGTAAAGTCTGTGATACAAAAAGGGTTTGCAGCATGAACGAATGTAAAATACAGTGTGATTTATGTTCGCAAATGTTCAAAGGAGGAATCATTTTGAAGGCTGTTGTAAAGACTGCGCAGGGTTACGACCAGATGGTATATATGGAGGTACCCGAGCCCGAAGCCACCGGTGATCTGATCCAGATCAAGATCGCCTATTCCGGAATTTGCGGAACGGATCTGCACGCGTTCAAAGGGACCTACGCCAGCACAAAGCCGCCGGTGATCCTGGGACACGAATTTTCCGGCATTGTGACCGCCGTGGGACCGGACGTGACAAAGTTCAAGGTGGGAGATCGGGTCACCAGCGAGACCACTTTCACCACCTGCGGGAAGTGCCCCTCCTGTCTGGAGAAGGATTACAACCTCTGCTCCCACCGCCAGGGCATCGGCACCCAGATCAACGGCAGCATGGCCCAGTACGTGGTCAGCCGGGAGGAGAGCGTCCACGCTCTGCCCGAGAATGTCAGCCTGCTCTCCGCGGCGCTGACCGAGCCGCTGGCCTGCGGCGTGCACGCCGGCATTGAAAAGGGCGAGGTCAGCAAGGGCGACGTGGTCTGCATTTTCGGCGTGGGCGCCATCGGACAGATGGTGGCCCAGGTTTCCAAGGCCCGGGGCGCCACCGTGATTGTGGCCGGGCTTTCCTCGGATCAGGAACGCTTTGAGATTGCACTTGCCAACGGCGCCGACCGGGCCGTGGATCAGAGCAAGGAGAACCTGCTGGACGTGGTCAACGAGCTGACGGACGGCGTCGGCGTGGATATCGCGTTCGAGTGCTCCGGCGCGGTGCCGGCGGCCAACAAGGCGCTGGAGATCACCCGCCGCAAGGGCAGAGTCGTCCAGATGGGCGTATTTCCGGAGGCGAAGGAGCTGATCTGGACGGATTTGATTCTCCACAAGGAGATCTGCTACGTCGGGTCCCGCAGCCAGAAACCCAGTTCCTGGCGCACGTCCATTGAACTTCTGGCCGCCCGTACGGTGGTTCCGGAGAAGATTGTCACCAACATTGTCTCGCTGGCCGACTGGCGGGAGGGCTTTGAAGCCACCATGCGGGGCGAGGGCGTCAAGGCCGTCATCTGCTGCAACGAGGACATGGCGGAGCACGCGTAAGCGCAAAAAATGCGCGGAGGATGATCCTCCGCGCGGGAAAACCGGAAAAACCGGCGCTTATCGGGGTTTTGCGAGCAGCTCCAGCAGCTTGACCGCCAGCTTCTGATCGGCCACCAGCGTGTTGATGTATCCGCCGCGAATGGCGCCCAGCACGGCCTCGGCCTTGAATTCGGCGGCGGAAATGCCGATGGACCACTCGGCGGCCTTCATGGCCTCCAGCGGTGCGCCGACCACAAACCACTCTTTCCGCTCCACCGGTTTTCCGTCCCGGTCAAAGGGACGGGCCAGCAGGTGGCCCACGGCGCCCCGGCTCATCAGGTCCATCCGGTCCGCGTCCGTCCAGTAGCCGGCCTCCTGAATGGTGGTGCTGGCGTCCATGGAGCCGATGCCGGTGAGAACGATGTCCGTGTGCATGGCTTTCCGGAGGGTGGCCTCGATCTGGGGCTCCTGGACCAGATAGTCCCGCACCACCTCGCTCTTGACGTAGATCGGCGCATAGATGTTGGAGTAGGTTCCGCCCAGCCTTTTAGACATGCGGATCGCCAGCTCCAGACCGTCCACGTTGGGATTCCCGGTTCCCAGGCAGCCCACCATCTGCACCACGTTCACGTTGTAATACTCCCGCGGCTTCATCAGCGTGCTGAGAATCTGCGGCACGGCGCCCCAGGTGATCCCCAGGACCCGGTTGTTTTCCATGATGGAGTTGAACAGCTGAAGCCCCGCCTCACAGCAGCGCTGCAGCGCCTTGGGATAGTCGTAGGCGCCGGTGACCACCACCGCGTCCCGCAGATTCAGCTTTGTGCGCAGGGCATAGGAGAGCTTGGGGTCCTTGCGGATGGGGTCGTGAACGATGATCTCCACCACGCCGGTCTCCTTGGCCTCGTCCAGCAGACGGGAGACCGTGGGACGGGAGGTCTTGAGCAAAGTCGCGATGGAGTTCTGATTCATCCCCTCCTCGTAGTAGAGCTCGGCGGCGCGGATGAGTAGCTCGGTGCGGTCTTCCATATTTTTTCCTCCCTGTCAATTCTGCGTGTTCCTGTCCGGCGCGGGGCGTTCGGACGTGTCAGATTATAACATAATTAAATGTGCTGTAAAGAGTCTGAGGCGATTTAAGTTTCCCCCGGGAACGGGAAACCGGACAACGTTCCCGTGCGCCCGCTCAAAAGCAACGGCACGGAAAGAGAGGGACTCCATGTTTCAAACACAGACGACCATCAAAAACGCAACCGGACTTCATGCCCGTCCGGCCTCTCAGCTGACCCAGCTGTGCAAAAAATTCCCGGAGACCATATTGATTGTGGCAGGTGACAAGTCCGCAGATCCCAAGAGCATCATCTCCCTGCTGACCGCGGGCATCAAATGCGGCACGCCTATCACCGTCCAGGTCACCGGCGAAAACGAGAAGCGCGTTTGCGGCGAGATTGTTGATTTTATTGAGAGCCTGACGGAGTAAGTCCGTTCAGAGCCGGCAGAAGCGAGGTTTGATCAGTATGAAATCGGTTTATGAGGATTTAATCGTAACGGGAGTGGACGCCGCGGACGCGGAGGACGCCATCCGGCAGGTTGGCCAGTATCTGTTCAAAGCGGGCTTTGTGAAGGACACCTATATCGACGCCGTTGCCCAGCGGGAAAAGGAATACGCCACCGGGCTTCAGCTCAAGGACATGGCGGTGGCCATGCCGCACACGGCGGGGGTCCATGTGAACATCCCGGCGGTCTGCATCGCAAAGCTTGCCCACCCGGTGACCTTTTACCACATGGGCGACCCGGATACCCGCGTGGAGGCGGAGATGCTGTTCATGATGGCCATCCAGAATCCGGACGCCCAGCTGGAGACGCTCCAGAAGGTCATGGGCGTGTTCACCAACGCCGCCGCCATGGCGGAGTTCAAGGCCGCAAACGACAAGGCGGCGCTTTACAAAGTTGCCCAAACCTATATCGGTTGAACCAAAATAAAAAAATAAGGAAGGTTTTGTTATGGGAAAACATGTCAAAATCTGCTGCGTGTGCGGCTCCGGAACCGTCAGTTCTGCCATGGTCGCAAATAAGCTGAAGGAAAAGCTGGGCGAGCACGGCTATGATGTGGAGGCCGTGGAGTGCAGCCCCAATTCGGCGGAGAGCACCCTGTCCGGCGGCGGCTTTGCGCTGATGGCCTGCGTCTCCCCCGTGTACCAGGATTTCGGCGTTCCGAAGGTCAATGCCGTGGGGATGCTCACGGGTCTTTCGGAGGATCAGGTGCTGCAGGATTGTCTGAAAATTCTGGACGCACTGTAAAATTCGGCGGAACTGGCGGCATTTGCCGCTGTCTGTACCCCATCCATCCGATCCATCGATTCCGAAAAAACGTGTAAAAGCGTGAAGAAGTTATTAAGGAGGGACTTTTATGGCTCAATTTTTCAATGGACTGAGTACGGTGTTCTCTACGTTCGGCGCCGCAGTTTTCGTCCCGGTGATTCTGTTCATCATTGCCCGCGCGATGGGCGTATCCGGCAAGCGAGCCTTTAACTCGGCCCTGCTGTGCGCCGTCGGTCTGACCGGCTTTAACCTGGTCATCGGCAGCTACGGCGGCATCATCGCGCCGGTTGTCAATTCCATGGTGGAAAACTCCGGCGTGAACCTGCCCGCCCTGGATACCGGCTGGCAGTCCACTGCCGTCATCGCCTACTCCACCAGCGTGGGCCTGATCTTCATCGGCCTTGCCATCGTGATCCAGCTGGTGCTGTTCTTCACCAAGTGGACCAACGTGTTCATGGCGTCCGACCTGTGGAACAACTACTCCTTCATGGTCTGGGGCTCCATGATCTATGCCCTGACCAAGAACATGTGGCTGGCCATGGCGTGCATGGTGATGCAGCTGCTGTATATCCTGATGTTCAGCGAAGTCGTCGCCAAACGCTGGTCCAATCACTATCAGTACCCCAATTGCTGCATGACCGCCCCCCATCATATGGAGTCCGTTCCCTATGCGCTGGCAATGAACTGGCTGCTGGGCAAGCTGGGCCTGAATAAGGTCAAGGTCAATGCGGCGACCATCCAGAAGAAGTTCGGCCTGTTCGGCGAACCCATGTTTATCGGTCTCGTCATCGGCGCGCTGATCGGCATCATCGGCGAGTGGAGCCAGCTGGGCACCCTGGCCGCATGGGGCGTTGTGACCTCCGCCGCCGTTTCCACCGCCGCTGTCATGGTGGTGTTCCCCAAGGTCGGCGGCGTGTTCGCCTCCGCATTCACCTCTCTGACCGACGCTTACAAGCAGAAGGCCATGAAGAGCGGCGAGGGCCGTGAGTGGTATCTGTCCGTCAACGACGCCGCCGGCTACGGCGAGCCCAATACTCTGGTCACCGGCATTCTGCTGATGCCCATTATGCTGGGTCTTGCCTTCATTCTGCCCGGCAACACCATCCTGCCCATGCTGGATCTGGTGGCTTTGCCCTACATGGTAGAGGTGTTCGTCTGCGTCTCCCACGGCAACGTGGTCAAGAGCGTCATCTCCGGCGGCATCTGGTTCAGCCTCGGTCTGATCATCGCCTCTCACCTGGCTCCCACCTTTACGGAAGTGGCCGTCAACGCCGGCTTCCAGCTGCCCCAGGCAGGCGTGTATATCATGAGCTTCGGCATCATGTGCCACCCGCTGATGGCCGGACTGTTCTATGCGTTCCTGTCCAAGAATCCCATCATCATCGGCGTCATCGTGATCCTGTATTTCGTTCTGTACTTCCTGATGAAAAAATACAAGCCCGTCGTTGTGGACTGGCTGGAGAACTACGACACAGAGTCTGTCAATACAAAAGCTGCATAAACACGGTTTTTTCTCAGTGTTTTCGTGTGTGCGGAGTCATTCGGATGGATATGGAAGAAGCAATACGAAACGAGGCCGCTGTTGAATATCAAACAGCGGCCTCTTCCCTGATCGCTGCAAAGCATGGATGAAGGAGAGCGGTAGAATGTTGAGGGACCTTTTTGAAACACCGATGAATCTCGTGGTCGTCGGAGATGCGTTCGTATCCTGCGATACGATGGAGGATGCGCTGCGCGCTTCCAGCGTCAGAATCGGAAAAATCTCCCGGGCCCTGTGGGGAAGTGGCGACAAAGACGAATTTGCCGCCCGCCAGCTCAATCTGGAGCGCCACGGCCCGGAGGCCGAGGCCTGGGCGGAGGGACTGGAGGCGCTGATGCCGGACTGCGACGTGCTGCTGACGCACTTCAATCCGGTGCCCCGGGCGCTTCTGGACAAAGCGCCCCGGCTGAAGGCGGTTCTCACCTGCCGCGGGGGGTTGGAGCATATTGACACAGCCGCCTGCAGCCAGCGGAATATTCCGGTGGTGAATGTGATCCGCAACGCGGTTCCGGTGGCGGAATTCACCGTGGGCATGATGCTTGCCCTGACCCGCAACATCGCCGTGTCCCACCACCTGCTGATTGACGGATGCTGGCAGAAGGAGTACCCTAATTCCGGGTTTACTTCCACGCTGGGCAACCTGACGGTGGGTCTGGCGGGACTTGGCAACGTGGGCATCGAGGTTGCCACCCGGCTGAAGGCGCTGGGCGTGCCCATGATCGCCTACGACGCCTACGCCGATCCGGCGCGCCTGGAGCGCAACGGGCTGGGAGACGTTCGTTTTGTGGACACGCTGGAGGAGCTGTTCGGGCAGGCGGATATCGTCAGTCTTCACCTGCGATTGACGCCGGAGACGGAGAAAAGCATCGACCGGCGCTATTTCTCCCTGATGAAGCCCACCGCCTACTTTGTCAATACCGCCCGGGGCGGCCTTGTGAACCAGGCGGATCTGCTGGACGTGCTCCGCGCTCACGCCATCGCCGGCGCCGCGCTGGATGTGTACGACAGCGAGCCGGTCACGGCGGAGACCGGGTTTGCGGGACTGGACAATGTGGTTCTGACGCCCCACATCGCCGGGGCCACCGAGGACGCGATCCCCAAGGCGCCGTTCCTTCTGATGCGGGAGGTCAACCGGATTGCCGAAAAAGGGACCACAGAGCGAATCGTCAATTTCAAGGATCTCCATTTGGACGCGTGAAAGGACTGTAAAGCATGATTTTAAAGGAAGAGCGCGAACAGGTCGTAGAATACGGCCGTAAATTGATCGAGCTGGGGCTCACCGTAGGGACCTTCGGCAATCTGTCCCTGTTTAATCCGCAGGAAAAACTGATGGCGATTACGCCGTCGGGCCTGGATTATTTCACGATGAAGCCGGAGGACGTGGTGGTTCTCACACCGGACGGCGAGAAGGTGGACGGCGACCGCAAGCCCTCCAGCGAGTACGATATGCACCGGATCTTCTATCAGAAGCGACCCGGGATCAACGCCGTGATCCACACCCACTCCATGTGGGCGACGACACTGGCCTGCCTGCAGTGGAGCATCCCCCCCATTCACTATGTCATCGCCTACGCCGGCGCGGACGTGCCCTGCATCCCCTATGTGCCCTTCGGCACCTACGAGCTGGCTCAGGCGGCGTTCGATGCCATGGGCGGCGATCACTATGCCTGCCTACTGGGCAACCACGGGCTTCTGGCTGCCGGCGGCAATCTCTCCTATACGCTGGACATCGCCCAGCAGATCGAGTTTGTCTCCCAGCTGTATTACAATGCCCGGACGGCTGCCGGCGGCGTCCTGCTCTCGGACAAGAATCTGGAGCAGGTTCTGGGTTCGTTCAAAGCCTACCGGCAGCAATAAACACTTCACATTAAAGGAGCAAAGAACCATGGTCCAAATCAAAGGGTTGCCCGGCGCCCCCGGCTGTGTTGCCGGAACGGCGGTGGTTTTCGCGGGGCGGACGCTCTCGCTGGAGCGCAGAAGCGTGGCAGATCCTCAGGCTGAGATCGACGCGATGGAGGCCGCGCGGAAACGCTATGAAAAGACACTGGCCGATCTGGCGGCGGATTCCGCCGGGAGCGGTGCCGCCGAACAGGCCGCAATTTTTGACGCATACCGTGAAATTCTGCAGGACGACGTGTTTTTCGGCGCTGTGTCGGAGAGGATCGCCGGGGAATCCGTCTGCGCGTCCTTTGCCATCGAGCGCAGCCGCGCGGAGACCGAGGCGCTGTTTTCCGGCATGGACGACGAATACCTGAAGGCCCGGGCCACCGACATCAACAATGTCTGCCGGGAGCTGATGGCCGAGATTCAGGGCGTCACCGCGGGCGATCCTTTTGCGGGCGTTGCGGGCCGGGAGCTGGTGATCTTTGCCGAGGACCTGACGCCGGCCGACACCGTGCGGCTGGACCGCTCCCGTCTGGCCGGAATGGTCACGGAGCGGGGCGGCGTCACCTCCCACACGGTCATCTTGGCCAAGGCGCTGGGCATCCCCGCCGTGGTGGGCGCCGGCTCTGTGCTGAATCAGGTCCGCACCGGGGACAGCGTCCTGGTGGACGGCGCGGCCGGCACCGCCGCCATCGGGGCGGATGAGGCCACGATTCAGGCATTTCTGGGCAAAAAAGAAAAGGCCGACCGGCAGAAGGCTCTCTTTGACGCAAGCCGGAAACTCCCCGCCCGCTCCCGGGACGGGGTGGACCTTCGGGTGAACATTAATTCCGGGGACAGCGAGACCATCCGCACCTTCGATGTGGACAGCTGTGACGGTGTGGGCCTGTTTCGCACGGAGTTTCTGTATATGGGCCAGACGGATTACCCCTCGGAGGACTTTCAGTTTGAGGCCTACCGGGACATGGCCGTCCGCACCGCGGGCAAGGAGCTGATTATCCGCACGCTGGACATCGGCGGCGACAAGCAGCTGGATTATATGGACCTTCCCAAGGAGTCCAATCCCTTCCTGGGCTACCGCGCCATCCGCCTGTGTCTGGACCGGACGGAGATCTTCCTGACCCAGCTGCGGGCCATCCTCCGCGCCAGCGCATTCGGAACGGTGAAGATCATGTTCCCCATGATTGTGAATCTGGAGGAGCTGCTTCGGGCGAAGGAGCTGCTGGAGGAAGCCAAGGCCCAGCTGGACGCGCGGGGCGCGGCCTACAACCGGGACGTACCGGTGGGCATCATGGTGGAAACCCCCGCGGCGGTGCTGCTGGCCGACCGGCTGGCCCGCCACTGCGACTTTTTCTCCGTGGGCTCCAACGATCTCATTCAGTACACCACCGCCACCGACCGGCAGAACGAGCGGGTTCAGAATCTTTACGACTGCTGCAACATCTCCTTCCTTCGGGCGGTTCGGATGGCGTGCACCGGCGCCCATACTGCCGGGATTCCCATTGGAATCTGCGGCGAGACCGCGTCCGAGCCCCGGCTGATCCCCCTCTGGGCCGCCATGGGCATCGACGAGCTCTCCGTCGCTCCCGGTCTGGTGGGGCGCACCAAGTATATCTTCAGCCGGCTTTCCAAAACGGAGCTGCAGCCGGTGCTGGAAAACGCGCTGGCCTGCGGCGGAATTGAAGAGGTCAAGACCATGCTGGATCACATTTTAGGGGAGATCGGCCTATGAGCAAGCAGGGAAAAAAGAAAAAGCGGCCCTCGGACTATCTGGCCGGGCCGTCCGACCCGACCGCCAACATCGCCCAGGTCGACCGGTGCGTGTACTGCGGAAAGGCGCTTTCCCCGGAGTCCGGGCAGCTGCTGGTCACCGTCCGCACCCGCAGTTTCCCCGTGTGCAGCGAGGAGTGCCGGGAGAATGCCGACGCGTATGTCCGGGCCGACCGGAAAAACAAGACATTTCTCTATCTCATTCTGTTTCTCAGCTCGATTGCCATTCTGATCGGCTCCGTACTGCACGACCCCTCCCTGTTTCTCTATCCGGCGGTCTGTCTGGCCGGACTGGGGCTGATCCTCTTCCCCTATCCGATCACGTCCTTTGAGACGTTTTTCGGCTGTCCCATGCGCCGGGTGGTTCTCATCTGCCGGATATTGGGGACGGTTCTCATCCTCCTCGGGATCTTTTTCTTCGTGGCGATCCGGATTCTGGGGTGAACCTCCGGGCGCTCCGGCGTCTCCCCTGCCCTTGGGCAAAACGAATCGAAAACGGGACCTTGCTGCTCTGCAGCAAGGTCCCGTTTTATCTTATGCTTATGCCGTTCGCCGGTAAGAGGCGATGATGCGCTGCTTCCGGTGCGGCGCCCGCGTTTGCCGTTATCCGCCCGCGCCCGCGGCTCAGGGCTCCGGCGGAGAAAAGGTCTGGTATTTCCGGATCAGCTCATACCGGTGCTCTACCTCCGCCTTCTGGAAGATGTTGTGCACGTGGGTCTTCACCGTCCCGATGGAGATGCACAGCCGCCGGCTGATCTCCTGATTGTCGGCGTTCTCCAGCAGCAAAAGCAGGATCTCCGACTCCCGGCCCGTCAGCCGCAGATCCCCGGCGAAGGCCGCCGTCCGCGGATCGGGCTTTTCCCCGTGTGCCGCCGCCGGTTCCGGAGTCGAAACGGGAGCCGCCACGGCGGGCGTGACGGGAACGGAAAAAACCTCCGCCCGCTCCCGGTAAAACACGCGAAGGAGAATGAGCGAGTAGCAGATGCGCAGCAGATCCTCGCAGTGGTTCCGGTCATGGATGTAAATCCGACTGCTGCTGTAAATATCCAGATTAAAGATCACAACGCTGTCCTCCACGGCAATGAGAACGGAGAACAACAGCGTCAGCTTCAGGAACATTCCGATGTTCCTTCGCAGCGATTCGGAGGCGATGGGCTGCGCGGCGAGGGTGCGCAGGGTGACCAGGCTGAAGCAGAAGGTGAACACCTGATAGGCAAAGTAATAGAGCCACACCTTCAGGGCGCTGTTGGCCATCATGGGGATGAACAGATACCAGAGCCCCAGAGCAATCAGAACCGCCACCTGGGGCGAGGAAAAACGCCGGGCGAAGAGGGCGTTGCGCAGCTGGAACAGGCACAGGGCGGTGACGATGTAGATGATGGTTTTAAAGGTGGGCACAGACATGAAAATGGTGTCGTACCAGTCGGCGGCGCTGGGGATGATCTCCGTCATATAGATGATCGCGGTATCCAGAAGATAAAAGAGAAACAGTGTGATGATCGGCAGGCAGACGGCCTGTCTTCGGGCTGCGTATGCGGACATGGCGAAGGACATGACCATGGTGAAGAGCACCAGGAGCACGATGTTGTAAAAGAAATCGGCCACGCTGATCATATACACACTCCATTTTTTAAATAAACCGGCCTAAACCCGGGGGACGGAGGGATACGCGCTTTATAACAGTAAGTATAGCAAGTCGCTGATCCGGAATCAATGTGATCACCGTATTTTATGGCGGAGCACCTTGATTTTGTGCCATTTGTACAAAAAATATGGGCGGTTTAGATCTAAAATAAATCAATCCGGTAAAAATACATCTGGGCGTTTAGAGCAGATTGATTGTGAACCGGAGGCTGGGGCTGATACTCTGTATGCAGAACAAACGCGAAAGCCCAGCATACCGGCCGCGTGCGGCTTCCGGGCAATTGACTTTTAGGAGGTTATCTCATCATGGTTAAAGATTTTATCGACACCCAGGATTTTACCAAGCAGGAGCTGCTGGATATCATCGATCTTTCCCTGGCGATCAAGAAGGCCATCAAGGCGGGCTACTATCCCCCTCTGATGAAGAATCTGTCGCTGGGCATGATCTTCCAGCAGTCCTCCACCCGTACCCGCGTCTCCTTTGAAACCGCAATGAGCCAGATGGGCGGCCACGCTCAGTATCTGGGGCCGGGCATGATTCAGCTGGGCGGACACGAGACCATCGCAGACACCGGCCGGGTGCTCTCCCAGCTCATCGACGTGGTCATGGCCCGGGTCATCGAGCACAAGAGCGTAGTGGAACTGGCCAACGCCTGCTCCATCCCCGTCCTCAACGGCATGTCCGACTACAACCATCCCACCCAGGAGATCGGCGATCTGTGCACCATCGTGGAGAACCTGCCCCGGGGCAAGAAGCTGGAGGACTGCAAGGTGGTCTTCGTGGGCGACGGCACCCAGGTGTGCGCGTCCCTCGGCATGATCACCACCCATCTGGGGATGCACTTCGTCCACTACGGCCCCAAGGATCACCAGCTGAACGACGAGCACAAGGCCATCATGGAGGCCAACTGCAAGGTCTCCGGCGGTACCTGGGAGGTTACGGATGACCGCAATTCCGTCAAGGGCGCCGACTTCATCTATACCGACGTGTGGTACGGCCTGTATGAGAACGAGATGCCCAAGGACGAGCGCGTCCGGGTGTTCCACGACTATCAGGTCAACCGGGAGCTGATGAGCCTGGGCAGCATCGGCTGCAAGTTCATGCACTGCCTGCCCGCCACCCGGGGCGAGGATGTCACCGACGAGGTGGCCGACTCCGCCTCCTCCCTGTGCTGGGACGAGGCCGGAAACCGCCTGACCGCCATGCGCGGCCTGCTGGTCTATTTCACCCGTGACCGCAAAAAACCCACCGAGCTGCAGCTGGCTGCCGCCAAGGAAGAACTGGACGCCTTTATGGCGGAGCGCATCGGCCGCTGAACTGAATTGTGTTAGCTCGGGGTACGGGAGAGACACAGGAGGGAACCCGTCCGGAGCGGAAAGGGATCGAATATGGAAAAGAAAAAATTCCGTCTGGCAGACGTAATTCTGTCGGTCATCTGCGTTGTGTTTGTGGCGGAGGCCGCGGCGCCGGTCGCATCCATCGGCAACAGCCAGTATTTCTGGTGGATTTTCATGATTATCGCATTTCTGGTACCCTACGGCCTGATCTCCTCGGAGCTGGGCACCACCTATCAGGGCGACGGCGGCCTGTACGACTGGATCAGCAAGGCGTTCCCCGGCAGCAAGTGGGGCGCCCGTGCCTCCTGGTACTACTGGATCAACTTCCCGCTGTGGATGGCCTCCCTGGCCGTCATGTGCCCTTCCCTGCTGACCACCATTACCGGTAAGGAGTTCGGCGTTCTTCCCGCCCTGGTGATAGAGCTGGCCTTCGTATGGATCATCACAGCCATCGCGTTCTTTCCCGTGTGCGACAGCATCATCATCCTGAACGTCAGCGCCGCCATCAAAATTTTGCTGGCTGTCATCGTGGGTGTGCTGGGTGTATACTATGTGGTGAAAAACGGGTTCGTCAACGACATGTCTGCCGGGACGTTCCTGCCCTCCTTCGATCTGAACAGCCTGTCCTATATCTCCGTCATTATCTTCAACCTTCTGGGGTTTGAGGTGGTCTGCACCTACTCCGACAGCATGAGCAATCCCAGAAAGCAGATTCCCCAGGCCATCGTGGTGGGCGGCATTGTGATCGCGGCCATCTACCTGTTCTCCGCCTTCGGCATCGGCGCCGCGATTCCCGCCGACCAGATCAGCACCGATTCCGGCCTGCTGGACGCCGTCTCCCTGATCACCGGCAAAACCGGGGGATTGTTCATCGTCGCAATGGCGCTGCTGTTCATGATTACCCTGTTCGGCAACATGATTTCCTGGTCCATGGGCGTGAACAGCGTCGCCGCCTACGCGGCGGAGAACGGCGACATGCCCAAGTACTTCGGCAAACGCTGGGCCAAGAACGACATGCCCATCGGCGCCGCTCTGGCCAACGGCATCGTCGCCACCGCCGTCTGCCTGCTGGGCGTGGTCATTGACACGTACTTCCCCGACTCCTCCCTGTTCTGGAGCTTTTTCGCCCTGAACCTGGTGATGTTCCTGTTGAGCTATCTGCCGGTGTTCCCCGCGTTTTTGAAGCTGCGCAAATCCGACCCCAAGACCGAGAGGCCCTTCCGGGTTCCCGGCGGCAGCGGCATGCTGAAGCTGATGGTGGTGGTTCCCATGATTCTGATCGTGGTGGCCGTTCTCTTCACGGCGGTGCCCCTGTCCTTCGATTCCGAGACGCTGTCCGCGACACTGCCCATCACCATCGGATCGGTCGTGTTCATTCTGTTGGGCGAGATCATGATCGCCGTGCGGGGCAAAAAAGACAGCTCCGCTCAATAAGTTCTTCCCTGATGAAGTGAAAAAACGATACTGGAGGTAATTAGAATGGCAAAGCGTATTGTTGGCACCACCCCGAAACAGGATGGTTACCGGATGCCCGCCGAGTTTGAGAAGCAGACCGGCGCGTGGATGATCTGGCCGGAGCGCAACGACAACTGGCGCAACGGTGCGAAACCCGCTCAGGAGGTGTTTGCCAACGTTGCAAAGGCCATCGCCCGGTTTGAAAAGATGACCGTGGTGGTCTCTCCGTCCCAGTTCCAGAACGCCCGGGCCCGGCTGCCCCAGGACATCCGCGTAGTGGAGATGGTCAGCGACGACGCCTGGATCCGGGACTGCGGCCCCACCTTCCTGGTGAACGACAAAGGCGGTCTCCGGGCTGCGGACTGGACCTTCAACGCCTGGGGCGGTCTGGTGGACGGACTGTACTTCCCCTGGGCCAACGACGACCAGATCGCACAGAAGGTCTGTGAGATTGAGGGTGTGGACACCTACCGCACCGAGGGCTTCGTGCTGGAGGGCGGCTCCTTCCATGTGGACGGCGAGGGCACCGTACTAACCACCGAGATGTGCCTGCTGTCCGAGGGCCGGAACCCCGACAAGAGCAAGGAAGAGATCGAGCAGATGCTGTGCGACTACCTGAACTGCGAGAAGGTCATCTGGATCAAGGACGGCATCGATCCCAACGAGACCAACGGTCATATCGACGACGTGGCCTGCTTCGTCGCCCCCGGCGAGGTTGCCTGCATCTGGACCGAGGACCCGGAGAATCCGTTCTATGAGCAGGCACAGGCGGCCTACAGAACCCTGTGCGAGTCGACGGACGCCAAGGGCCGCAAGCTGAAGGTACACAAGCTGTGCCTGACCAAGGAGCCCTGCCTGCTGGAGGGCGCCGCCACCATCGACGCCGTGGAGGGCACGCTGCCCCGGGAGGACGGCGAGATTTCCATCGCCTCCTACATGAACTTCCTGATTGTCAACGGCGCCGTCATTCTGCCCCAGTACGGCGATGCCAACGACGCTCTGGCGGTGGAGCAGGTTCAGGCCATGTTCCCCGACCGGGAGATCGTGGGCGTGCTGACCAAGGAGGTCGCCTTTGGCGGCGGCAACATCCACTGCATCACCCAGCAGCAGCCGGATCCCCGCCGCTGAGCGGGAAAAGGCGCAAAATCGACCCATTCGGCGCGGGGGGCAGGATCACTCTGTCCCCCGCGCATTCCTATCTAGAAAGGAAGAAAATACCATGGCAAGAATCGTCATCGCCCTGGGCGGAAACGCGCTGGGCAACAATCCCAAGGAGCAGCAGGAGATGATCGAGGCGGCCTGCCCGGCGCTGGTGGGGCTCATCAGCCAGGGGCATGAGATCATTGTCAGCCACGGCAACGGCCCCCAGGTGGGCATGATCCATCTGGCGTTCGACATTGCCTCCCAGGCGGACGCAAAGGTGGCGGCCATGCCGCTGCAGGAGTGCACCGCCATGAGTCAGGGCTATATCGGCTACCACCTGCAAAAGGGCATTCACAAGGAGCTGCGGGTGCAGAAGATGCCCTGGCAGGTGGCCTCCGTGGTGACGCAGGTCGTTGTGGACAAAAACGATCCCGCCTTCCGGAATCCCACCAAGCCCATCGGCGCATTTTACGACGATCAGACGGCACAGGAGATGATGGCGGCAGACCCTTCCCTGCGGATGAAGGAGGACTCCGGCCGGGGCTGGAGACGGCTGGTGCCCTCCCCCAGACCCATGGACATCGCGGAGAAGAAGTCCATTTTGAACCTGCTGGACAACGAGTACATCGTCATCGCCTGCGGCGGCGGCGGAATCCCGGTGGTGCAGGACGAGAACGGCGATTTTCAGGGCGTCTCCGCCGTGATTGACAAGGACTTTGCCTCCGCCAAGCTGGCGGAGCTGGTGGGCGCGGACTACCTGTTCATCCTGACCGCCGTGGATCGGGTGTGCGTCAACTTCGGCAAGCCCGATCAGAAGGAGCTGATCTCCATGACCGTGGGCGAGGCCGAGAAGTACATCGAGGAGGGGCAGTTCGCCCCCGGCTCCATGCTGCCCAAGGTACAGGCCGCCATGAGCTTCGTGAAGAGCGGCTGGGGCAAACGGGCGGTGATCGCCTCCCTGGAGAAAGCCCCACAGGCCATGCGGGGCGAGAGCGGCACGCTGATTACCCTGTGATCGGAGTGGGGTCGCCGCCTGATGGAACAAAAAGCCAGCCGGAAGCAAGTTCGCTTCCGGCTGGCTTTCGGTTTGCGGGAAGTGTCGGTTCTGAGCCGCCGGAGCGGTGGAGCGGCGGACGGCGGGTGCATACAATAACGCAGGCAGAATTGCCGCGGGAGGGACGGAAGATGTGTACAGCCATTACATTGCGGTCATTTCAGGGGGCGGCGTATCTGGGGAGAACCATGGATTTTTCTTATCCGCTGGCGCCCCACATGTACTTTGTACCGGAGGACTGCCGGTGGAACAATGCGGTCACCGGCGGAGAACTGCAAAATCCCTACAGCTTTATCGGAATCGGGCAGGAGCTGGACGGCATGCTGGGCTTTTTCGACGGGGTCAACGAACACGGTTTCGCGGCGGCGGCGCTGTACTTTGCCGGATCCGCCCGGTACGATGACACCGCGGAGAATTCCCCGGCGGCGCAGGTGGCGTCCTATGACGTTCTCCGGTATCTGCTGGGGCACTGCGCGTCGGTGGAGGATCTGTGCGGGCAGATGGAGCATACATACATCGTCGGCATGGCCGACCCCCTCACCGGGACGGTGGCCCCGCTGCACTGGATCGCCGCGGATCGAACGGGGAGCTGTGCCGTTTTGGAGCAGACGGCGCGGGGGGCCGAACTGCTGAACAACCCCATCGGGGTGCTCGCCAACAGCCCGGACTTCCTGGGGCAGATGACAAATCTGCGCGGCTACGCGGAGGTCTCGCCCCGGCAGAGGGAGAACGCCGTCTGGGGCGGCGCGGAGCTGACGCCATTCGGTCAGGGCGGGGGAACGAGTCCGCTGCCCGGAGGATTTTCTTCACCGGAGCGGTTTGTACGGGCATCCTATCTCAAGACCCACATCCCCACGCCGGAGAGCCACATGGCCGCCGTCACGTCGTTCTTTCAGGTTATGAAAAACGTGTCCGTTCCCAGAGGCGCCGTTGTGACCGCCCGGGGCACCGACGATTATACCCAGTATACTGCCCTTATGAGTCTCCAGACCGGCGAGTATTTCATCAGCACCTATGAAAATCCGCAGATCAAAAAGGCGGCGTTTCCGGCATCGGCGTCCCGGCAGGTGACGGACCTGGGGGCTTTGGCGGGTAAAATGATCCCCGAGCCGCTGTAAACCGGGACTTTTGCACGCGTGCTTTCAAATTTTCGACGCCGGGCGCCCTGCCTGCCCGGCGTCCCGGCGGCAAATAAGAAGACTCCCACGGCGGTGCGGCCGTGGGGGCCTTTTTGGTGCGGGCGGAGCCGATGGCAGCTGCCGGGAAAGCGGCGCTTGGCCTGCCCGTGCTGCGCAAGCGTGCTTCTCAGCCCTTGCGGACGGCCGGGGTCGCAGCAGGGTCGATCACGCACCGGTACCGGCCGCTGTTCTTGACTCGGCGGATTTTGTGATCGCCTCCGGTTTGGTGATCCTTGAATTCGTGCCGATATAGAGTTTCTCTCTGTCATGGTCAAAACTCTCGGTGTATGGACTTGCCTTCTTTCGATCGATGTCAATCGCTGCCTGTTATGAAACCATGCAAACACAGGATATCACGGATTTTCCATGGCCGCTTTGAAAACGGGGTAGCCGGAAGCGGAAAAAATGCGGTTACGCTGCAAAAAATACCCAATATTTTTTAATAGAAACACTTGCTATTTTGATTCTTTTTTGGAATAATGAAATAATTAACAAGCGGCAACAAATGAAAAAATCGGGAGGTTAGTTTATGGCACGTTTTACTCTTCCAAGAGACATCTATCATGGCAAGGGAGCGTTGGAGGCACTCAAAACATTTGAAGGCAAAAAGGCCATGCTCTGCGTCGGCGGGAGCAGCATGAAAAAATTCGGATTTTTGGATCGGGCGGCCGATTATCTGCGGGAAGCGGGAATGGAGGTTCAGATCATCGATGGGATCGAACCCGATCCTTCCGTGGAAACCGTTCTGAAGGGCGCCGAAATAATGCTGAAGTTTGAGCCGGACTGGATCGTCGCAATGGGCGGAGGATCTCCCATTGACGCGGCAAAGGCCATGTGGATCAAATATGAATACCCCGATGTTACCTTTGAGGATATGTGCAAGGTATTTGGCCTGCCGAAACTTCGGAAAAAGGCTCACTTCTGCGCGATCTCCTCTACTTCCGGCACCGCTACCGAAGTAACCGCCTTTTCGATCATCACCGATTATTCCAAGGGAATTAAATACCCGATTGCCGATTTTGAAATCACCCCGGACGTTGCCATTGTCGACCCCGATCTGGCGATGACTATGCCGAAAAAACTTGCCGCACATACCGGAATGGACGCGATGACGCACTCCGTTGAAGCGTACGTTTCCACCGCCCACTGTGATTTTACGGACGCACTGGCGCTGCATTCGATCAAGATGGTTCAGCGCGATCTCATCGGATCCTACAGTGGCGATGCGGGCAAACGGGAGAGCATGCACAACGCACAGTGCCTTGCCGGCATGGCGTTTTCCAATGCTTTGCTCGGAATCGTGCACTCCATGGCACATAAAACCGGCGCGGCTTTTGCCGATTTCGGAGCCCATATTATTCATGGTGCGGCTAACGCAATGTACCTGCCGAAGGTTATCGCGTTCAACGCCAAGGATGAAGCGGCCGCAAAACGGTATGCGATCATCGCCGACGACATGAAGCTGGGCGGCTCTTCCACGGAAGAGAAGATCCAACTTCTGATCGAGTATCTCCGCAAGATGAACGACGAGCTGAATATCCCCCACTGCATCAAAAACTACGGCGCCGACAGCTATCCGACGGAAAATGGCTTTGTTCCGGAAGATGCGTTCCTGGAGAGACTGCCTGAGATCGCAAAAAATGCGATTGGCGACGCCTGCACGGGATCAAATCCCCGCCAGATCAATCCGGAGGAAATGGAAAAGCTGCTGAAATGCTGCTACTATGATACGGAAGTTGACTTTTAACTGACTGTCTCGGCAGAAGCAGCCGGGCGCTGCGGCAAAACGCTGCGGAGCAAAAAAAGAGGAGCCCCGTCCGTTCGGACGGGGCTCCTCTTTTTGCTCATTTCTCTGGGGAAAGTCCTGCGGATCGCAGGGTGAGGTTCTTTCCGACTGCGTACCGCAAAGCGCTTAAATGCGGCCGGTCTCCATAAAGACGGTGCGATCATAGCGCGCGGTCAGCAGATAGGGCACGATCTCCTCCGCGTTCAGATGCTCCACCAGATTCAGCTTGTGCACCACCAGACTGTTGGTGGAATATGCACCGCCGATAACGGTGTTGATGGGCAGCTCCGCCCACGGATCGTCGATGGAGGACTGCAGCCCCAGAGAAGCATGGCCCGGCTCCCAGGACTTGTAGTTGTACTCGCACAGGTTCTGCAGCAGGGCGCCGTTCATAAAGCGGGCTGTGCCGGCTTCGTCCGGCTCCCGGTCAAAGTGGAAGTAGAAGCCGCCGCCGAATACCTGCTTGCCGGGTGCGGGCGCCTGATAAAGGACATGGGTCAGCGGGCTGTTGTAGCGGCCCAGCTCCAGCTTCAGATTCACCAGCTCCGTGCCCCGACGGGCTACCTGAGCGGTGACGGCCGCGCCGTTGCGGCGGATCACAAACTCCGCACCCAGCTTTTTGGGAATGGAGCCGTTGTCGCGGCCGCACTGCACTGCCATCTCGGCACCGGGCCCGCCCAGAAGCAGACTGATGGGATACAGGCCGAGCGTCTTGCCGTAGGTGCAATAGACCCCCAGAATGGCCTCGTAATAATCGTCCGCGAAGGAAGGTTTATGGATGTGGCACACGGACAGCGTTACCACCGGCATGGAGAAGGGCTTCAGCGGCGGGGGCAGAATTCGGGCGATGGCGTCGGGCTCGGTCAGATAGGCCATGTAAAGCCCTTCCTGCTCATCCATCAGGGAGAGCTTTCCGAAGTTGGACAGCTCATCCGCCGGGGTATAGAATGCAGTGACCTTCTCCGGCTTCGCAAACAGCGCCCGGGCGGCCTCGTAGCCGGTGCGGGTGGCAGGGGCGATGGTACCGTCTTTTACGGCGCTGCCCACGGTGACCACCTGCAGCCCCTTGGCCTTCAGCTCCTCCGCCAGCGCGTTGTCCGGCCGGTAGCCCAGCGACAGCACCACGGCGTCGGTGGGAACGGTGACCACGGAATGATCGGACTGCTTTTCCAGCACCACGGCGTCGGAGCGAATCTCCCGCAGAGCGTGGCCCAGCAGATACTCCGTCCCGTACTGGGCCAGCCGCCCGCAGATGTCACCCACATTGGTGTGGTTGGCGTTGGGGGCCACCTTGTCCAGCAGGTCGACGATGGTCACCTTTGCCTTGCGGGCGGCCAGATATTCGGCGGTCTCGATGCCGGTGATGCCCGCGCCGATCATCGTGACATTTTTGGCGGAGAGGTCTGCCTGACCCGTGAGCACCTGCTCCACCGTATAGACGTTGGAGCCTGTGACGCCTGGAATCTTTCCGGGGATGACCGACCGGGAGCCGGTGCCCACGATCACGGCGTCGGGCTTCCGCTCCGCCACCAGATCGGCGGTGACCTCGGTGTTCAGGAGAACCTCCACGCCCAGCGCTTCAAAAGCCGCGCGGTAGTAGTCCATCACCCACTCCATGCGCTCCTTCAGCGGCGGCAGCTTGGCCTGATTGACCGTGCCGCCCAGTGTGCTGCCGCGATCCATCAGCGTTACCTTGCAGCCCCGCTCCGCCAGGGTCTTGGCGGCCATCATGCCAGACGGGCCGCCGCCCACCACCACCACGGAGTGATGCTCCGTGTCGTAGGGCAGCTCGCCGTACCGGGACTCCCGGGCCATACGGGGATTCAGCGCACACTCGGCAGGCAGTCCGGCGGCGTTGTACTCGTTCAGGCTCTCAAAGCAGCGCAGACAGTTGATGCACTTGCACAGCTCCTTCTCCCGGCCCTCCTGTACCTTTTTGCCCCATGCATCGTCGGCCAGCCAGCTGCGGCCCATGGAAACGAAATCCTCTACGCCGTCCTCCAGGAATTTCTCCGCCACGGCGGGCTCCCGGATGACGGACACCCCGATCACCGGGACGTGGACGTGATCCTTCACGGCCTTGATGATGTCCCGCCGCCAGCCCTGCGGGAAGGAGATGGGCTCCACGCAGGTCATGCCGGTCTCGTACAGTCCCACGGACACATCGATGAAGTCCAGGCCCTGGGCCTCCAGCGCCATGGCGATCTTGATTCCGTCCTGAAGGTGGATATAGTCCTCGGTGACGCCGTTTTTGTCCAGAAATTCCTCCACGCTCAGGCGGACGCCCACGGGAAAGTCCGGCCCGCACTTGGCCCGGATGCCGGCGATGATCTCGCAGACCATGCGCAGGCGGTTTTCAAAGCTGCCGCCGTACTCGTCGGTGCGCTTGTTGGTGTAGGGCGACAGAAACTGCTGAAGCAGGTAGCCGTGGGCGCAGTGCAGCTCCACGCCGTCGCAGCCGGCCTTCTGCACCCGGACCGCGCCGTCGATGAACTGTCCGATCAGCTCCCGGACCTCCTCGGTCGACAGGGCGCGGGTCTCCTGCTGCAGATACTTACAGGGAATGGCGGACGCGGAGACAACGGGCTGTCCGCCCAGCAGGGCGGAGACGGTCTCCCGGCCGGGGTGGTGCAGCTGGATAAAGATTTTGCTGTTGTGTTTGTGGATGGCGGCGGCCAGACGGGACAGCGGCTCGATGTGCCGGTCCTGGGTCACGGACAGTTGGCGCATCAGGCCGGGGCCGTGGACGTCGTTGACCCGGGTGATCTCCGGGAGAATCAGGCCGGCGCCGCCCATGGCGCGGGCCTCGTAATAGGCGATCATCTCCTCGGACGGGGTGCCGTCCAGATTGGCCAGACCGATGCCCATGGGGGACATGACCAGCCGGTTCCGCAGAGTGACGGTTCCGATCTTCCCCGGGGAAAACAGTTTTTCGTACATGGTAAAGTCCTTCCTTTCCGATTTTCAGAATGCGGGCGGCCCGGCGGTCAAAAGATGGTGTAGCCGCCGTCCACCGCCAGCGCCGCGCCCTGTATGTAGGAGGAGTCGTCGGAGGCCAGGAACGCGATGGCCTTCGCCACCTCTTCCGGCTGGCCGGGACGGCCCGCCGGGCTCATCTTGATTTTCATGTTCAGGGGGTGCTGCGGCATGGCAAGCACCCGGGCGATCATCTGGGTGTCGATGGGACCGGGCAGCACCGCGTTCACCCGAATGCCGGCATGACCGTGATCCAGTGAGACCTGACGGGTCAGGCCCAGCAGGCCGTGCTTCGCGGAGGTGTAGGCGATCCCGCCCCGGCCCGCCGCGGTGGAGGCCATGGATGCCACATTGACGATGGCGCCGCCGCCGGCCTGCTCCATGACCGGAATGACGCGCTTCATAATCTGGAACGGAGCGGTCAGATTGGTGGCCAGCACCTTGTCCCATTCTTCCATTGTAATTTGGTCCATATTGGCAAGACTTCCGCCGATGCCGGCGTTGTTTACCAGAATATCAATCCTTCCGTATTTGCCCAGTGTGTCCTGCACCAAACCGTCCAGATCCTCCCCGGAGGTGACGTCCGTTTTCCGGAAGAACGCCTCTCCCCCGCCGGCCCTGATTTCCTCCGCCGCGGCAGTTCCGGCTTCCTCCGTGGTGCCGACAATCACAACCTTTGCCCCCTCGGCAGCCAGCAGCTTCGCGGTGGCTTTGCCGATTCCTTTGGTGGAACCGGTGATAATCGCAACCTTGTCCTGAAACTTCATATACGGATCTCCTTTATAATAAAAGTGGGGGTTTCTGTTCTCATTATAACGAGACCGGACGGGGAAAGAAATCGGATTTGCCGCACGAAAAAAACTTGACACTTTGTGCACTGTGCACTATTCTGGCGTAGAGGTGAGGCGCATGCGTTTCTCGGAACTGATTCAACGGATTTCTGTGGATGATTCCGCTATAATTCTACATCATACGGATTTATTTGAGATTTCAGAGATAGAGTTAATCGACGGAACACAGACGGAATATACAAATACCACACTCTATTTTGGATATTATGAACAACTTTCTGGGGACGGCCTGCCGGCGCAGTGCGTTCTGGCCCGGACGGAGAAGTCGAACGCGCTGACAGAGGTCTCCGGCGATCTGGCACTGGCGGAGCCGGCATCCCTTTTTCTGCTGGTCAATTCCGCACGGCAGCGGCTGGATGCGGATCGCGGCCGGGGACTTTATGCGGAGCTGCTGGATGCAGCCGCCCGGTCCGCCGGAATTGATCCTCTCGTCAATCTGGCGGCCTCTAAGCTGACCAACTCCGTGGTATTGCTGGACACGGACTTTAAAATTCTCTCCCACTCCACCCTTTTCCCGATTGACGATCCGCTGTGGGCGGAAAATATCCGGCAGGGCTACTGCAGTTATGAGTTTGTCAGTGCCGTGGCGGAACTGGACACCGTGAGAAACGCACCGTCCACTTCTGATCCGGTGGTGGTCACCTGCTACGCGTCCCCCCTGCGGAAGCTGTCCAGCAAGATTTTTATCAACGGCAAACGGGTCGGCATTGTGCTGATGCTGGAGAAGGAGACGCCGATCTCTTCCGCCCATATGGAGCTGCTTCCCGTGATCAGCGCGGCGGCCGGCGCTGCGATTGCCCGCTATGCGCCGTACCTGATCTCCAGCAGTACCGTATACCAAAAACTGCTTTACGATTTGCTGATCGGAGCCTCCCCCCGGGAGGTTGGGCCGCAGATTGCGTCGCTTGCGTTCTCTCCCCGCCTGTGCGCACTGTGCATCAAGCAAACCCGGTATCTGGGGCAGAAGCATCTGAAAGAGGATGTAGCCGCCCGCTTGGTGGAGCTGCTTCCGGACACCCGCTTTACGTTCCATGAAGATGGCATCGCCGCGCTGATCCCGCTGGGCGAGGCGCCGGATCTGCCACCTGAGATGCTCCGGAGCTTGGAGGAGCTGGCAAGAAGGGAGTATCTGCGGGTTGGTGTGTCCAATACCTTTTTTCAGGTGGAAAATTTCTTGAAGCGATACTGCCAGGCCCGCCGGGCGCTGGAACTGATGGAGCGGCTGCATGCCGACAGTACGGTTGTCCGGTATGCGGACTGTTCATTTTATGATCTGCTGGACAGCGCAGGCGATCCCCGGGCGCTGGGGCTGTTCTGCCATCCGGCGCTGTCCATCCTGAGCCGGTATGACCACGATAACGGCACGGATCTCTACCATACGCTGGAGACCTATCTTGCATGCAATTGCAGCATAAAAGACGCGGCGGAGAGACTGTTTATCCACCGGAATTCTCTGAATTACAGGCTGGAGCGCATCCATACGCTGACGCAGGCGGAGCTGGACAGCAGCAACGTCCGGTTTTTGCTGACCATGTCCTATCGGATCGATCATTTCACGGGGCGGGACGTGTGAGTGATATGCACTTCGGAGCGGGGCGGGAATCGAGCAATTTTTTGCTGTCCTCCACCAAATATGCGTAATTCCCACCAAATCGCTTATTTTTTCCTTTTCGTCGTAATACGGCTTCATTTGCAGAAAAACTGAGTATGATGATTATTGCTGTACAGCGGAAAATACATAATAGAAAGGATCAATCGAACGCTCATGCAATATCATCTCAAGGAATACCTGCTGCTATTCAACACCATCACCGACCTGGAGGATGCGCTCTCGGATCTGCGGGAGAGACTGATTACGGCCCAGCAACGGGCCGAGGAACTCTATCTCGCGGAAGCGGAGGAAACGCCGGCATAAGCCGGCGCTCGAGGGCCAATGCGGCCCGGCGCGTTACCAACCCACAGACATGCTCCGCATCAGAGCATAAAAACATCGGCCCTCTCTCCGGAAATTTACCGGAGGAGAGCCGATGCCGTTTGTTCCCGATTATTTCAGCGCCCTGGAGATCCGCAGCAGCCGATGGCCCAATGGGAGGTCCAGCAGCTGGTTGTCGGAGAAACAGTGCAGCCGCAGAATCAGGTAGGCGTAAGCCAATACCGACAACAGCAGCGACACCAGCAGACCCGCCCACATGGGGAGAATCAGCGTCACAAGGCCGTAGCTGCTCCAGCACACCAGCCCCATTCCCGCGCTGGAGAGCAGCGGAACGCCGAAGGTTCGCCCCAGCCGCCAGCGATAGCCCAGCTCCCGGCTCAGGGCGCGGCAGTTGAGCACCGAAACCAGCAGCGGGAAGGTCACATTCCCGATGATGAGCGCGTAGACCCCCAGCGGGGTAAAGCGCAGCAGCAGAAATACCAGCGCCACATGGATGGCCAGCGAGCAGGCGCAGTGCTTCACCGGCGTAATCATGCGGTCGCTGGCCTGCAGAACGGCGGTGGTGATGGTGGACAGCGCATAGAAAACTGCCGCGGAGGAACCGGTCTGCAGCAGATGCACCGCCAGCATCTCCTTGTCCTTCAGACTGGTGAACAGCAGGTGCATGATGGGGTGGGCCAGCACGGCCAGCCCCACCGCACAGGGGATGGCCACCGCCATATTCAGCTTCAGTACCGACGTGATTTTCCGGTGCGCCGCCTTGCGGGAACCGGTGATGGAGGCGATGACAATGCCCGGCACCGTGGAGGCCGCCAGGGCCGTGGCGATGGCCACGGGCAGATTCACCAGCTGGTTGTACTGCGTGTTGAAAACGCCCTGCAGCGCGCTGACTTCCGGCCGGGTGAGATGGTGAACGGCCATCACGTTGCTGAAGATAAAATCGTCCAGCGTATAGCCGATCTGATAGATCGTCTGGCTCAGCACCACCGGGATCATGGTCAGGATCAGCTGGCGCAGGAGCAGGGACTGGCTCTCCGGCTGCGCCAGGGGATTGCTCCGCCGGGGGAAGGTGCGCCAGAAGAGAAAGCCCACAAAAAGCAGGCCCGCGCCCGCACCGGCCAGCGTACCCAGGGTTCCGCCCGCCGCGCCGTAAGCGTTGACCTGCGGATCGAAGAAATGCAGCCGCATAAGCTGCCAGGCGGCGAAAATGCTGACACCGGCATTGACCAGCTGCTCCAGAATCTGCGATGCCGCCGTAGGGACCATGTTGCTGTGCCCCTGGAACCAGCCGCGGAAGGTCCCCAGCAGCGCCACCACGAACGTGGTGGGAGCCAGCACCCGCAGAGGTCTCGCAAGCCCGGGCTGGTCGTACAGCCGCTCCAGCGCGTCGGCGCCGAAATACAGCGCCAGCGCGGAAATGCTGCCCATGATCAGGGCAAAGGCCAGCGCGTTGAAAAAGACGCGTTTTGCGTTCTTCCCGTCGTCCCGGGCCACCCGGGCGGAGACCAGCTTGGATACCGCCAGCGGCATGCTGCACGAGGAGAGCGTCAGCGCGATATTATAGATGCCGAAGGAGACGGAATAAATGCCGTTTCCCTCATTTCCCAGCAAATTTGCCATGGGGATACGGTAGAGAAATCCGATGACCTTCGTGACAATGCCCGCAGCTGCCAGAATTGTGCCCTGAACCAGCATATTCCGGTCTCTGTCCTCTGCCATAGCCCCACCCTCTTTCGTACAAATTGGCCTGTCTATTCTGGCCCCTTTCCCATGGAAAGTCAATTGAAAAAACGGAAGGCCCGGCGCTTCGTTCCGCCCCGCAGAAAGCCCTCTGTGTCAAGCCGCGCTGTCGCCCGTTTCGCCGGGAAACGGGTGCGCTGCCGGTCGGAATCCCGCAGAGAACCCGGCCGCGGCTCCCCTTGCGGCCCCGCAAATAATTATCGAACAAAAAGACCCCAAATTCTTTGGGCAATCAACCAAAGATTACTAAAACACGCCCATAGTGGTTGACAAATCTCCCAAAAGATGATAAACAAGTAAGTGAAAATGTGGTGTACTATGTTCAGTTGTATTCTGCTCACCAATGTAATCGATTAAATAAGCGGTATTTTGTGCCGAAACCGGGGAATATAGTGCATTGTGTTGACGAATCTATGAAATATAGGAGGAAATAATCGTGGATGGAACGATGAAAAAGGAACTGAATGTTCTGGCAGCCAACATCCGTCTGGAGACGCTGAAAGTGATTCACTCCCGCGGCTTCGGACATGTCGGCGGGTCTGTCGATCTGGCGGAGCTGATGGCTGTTCTCTATGGTAAGGTAATGAAATTTGACCCCAAGAATCCCCGCTGGCCGGACCGCGACTGGCTGGTGCTGTCTAAGGGTCACGCCGGCCCCGTCGCCTATGCGACGTTTGGGCTGATGGGATTTTATCCCATGGAAGAGGCGTATACGCTGAACCAGCCCCACACGAAGTTCCCCAGCCATACCGACCGGCAGCTGACGCCCGGCGTGGATCTGACCACCGGCTCTCTGGGTCAGGGCGTCTCCACCGCCATGGGCGCCGCCATGGGCAACCGGATGGATGGCCGTGACAACCACGTCTTCCTGGTGGTGGGCGACGGCGAGTCTGATGAGGGTCAGGTCTGGGAGGGTCTCCACTTTGCCTACGCCCACAAGCTGGACAATGTGGTGGTGTTTCTGGACAAGAATGACTATCAGCTGGACGGCAAGACCTGCGACATTCTGAACCACGGCGATCTGACGAAGAAGATCGAGGCCTTCGGCCTGTACACGCAGGAGATCGACGGCCATGATGTGGAGGCCATTTACAACGCCATTCAGAATGCCTTTGCAAAGAAGGGCGTGCCCTCCTGCATCGTGCTGGATACCATCAAGGGCAAGGGTGCAACCTTTGCCGAGCCCAAGAGAGAGCATTCGTCCCAGCCCAGCGAGGAAAAGTGGACGGAAGCGATTGCCGCAGCTGAACAGGCTCTGGCAGACGCCAAAAACGCATAAGGAGGGTGAGATCGATGAACGTGAAACTGATTGGAAAACATGAAAAGGATTCCCGCGCCTGCCGTGACGGTCTCGCTCTGACGCTGAACGAGCTGATGGCGGAGGACAAGTCCATCAGCTATGTGGACTGCGATCTGATGAGCTGCATCAATACCCAGATGCTGATGAAGAATTACCCGGACCGGGCGTTTGAGGCCGGCATTGCCGAGGGCAACGCCGCCGGCGTCGCCGCCGGTCTGGCCGCCACGGGGAAGAAGTCGTTTGTGCACTCCTTCGGCACCTTCTCCTCCCGCCGGTGCTATGACCAGATCTATATGTCCGCGGCCTATGCCGGACTGACGGTTCATGTCCTGGGTTCCGACGCCGGCGTGACCGCCGCGTTCAACGGCGGCACCCATATGCCGCTGGAGGATGCCGGCATGTACCTCAACATCCCCGAGACCACCGTGCTGGACGCCGCCGACTATGCCCAGCTGGCCAGCATCACCAGGGGCCTGCTGAACTGCAAGGGTGTCACCTATACCCGCTTTGTCCGCAAGGGGATCATCAAGGTCTACGACGACGGCTCCGAGTTTGAGATCGGCAAGGGCGTGGTTCTCCATGAGAGCGACAAGGACGCTGCCACCATTATCACCTCCGGCATCATGGTGGATGAGTCCCTGAAGGCTTACGAGGCGCTGATGGCTGAGGGCATCTCCGTCCGCGTGATCGACATGTTCACCTGGAAGCCCCTGGACGAGGAGCTGGTGCTGAAAGCTGCCGCCGAGACCGGCGCCATCGTCACCGCCGAGAACCACAACGTCACCTGCGGCCTGGGCTCTACCGTGGCCAACTGCCTGGCGAAGAATAAGCCCACCGTTCAGGAGTTCGTGGGCGTTCAGGATCGGTTCGGTCAGGTTGGCCCCCAGGACTTCCTGATGGACGAGTATGGCCTGCGCGCCGCCAACGTGGCAGCTGCCGTCAAGAAGGCCATTGCCCGCAAATAATCGCGAATCCGCTCAAAGCGCCTGGGGCAGGCGCTTTGAGCGTACACAAACATGTGAAAATTATAACAAGAAGGAGAACGAAACATGGATGCATTTTCTGCTTCGCTGATGGCGGACAAGAGGGAGATCATTATTGCACCGACCATTTACAAGTTCCAGGATTTCGGCGCCCTGGCCAAGGAATTCAATCTGAATGAGCGGGACGTGGTTCTGACCAACGAGTTTATCTACACACCGTATATGAAGGAACTGGACCTGAAGTGCCAGTTCATGTTCCAGGAGAAGTTCGGCGCCGGGGAGCCCTCCGAGGCCATGATCCAGACCATGTACGACGCCATCCCCTATGACAGCTATGACCGCGTGATCGCGGTGGGCGGCGGCGCGATTCTGGATCTGTGCAAGCTGCTGGGCTGCAAGCGCCCTGATTCGGTGCACAACCTGTATTTCAAGCGCTTCCCCGTGCAGCATGAGAAGGATGTCATTGCCATCCCCACCACCTGCGGCACCGGCTCCGAGTGCACCAACATCTCCGTGGCCATCGTGAAGGACGAGAAGAACGGCGTGCTGACGGGCGGCGAGACGAAGCTGGGTCTGGTGTCGGACGACATCATCCCCAACAAGGTGTGCCTGATCCCGGATCTGCTGAAGACCCTGCCCTACAAGCCCTTCGCCTGCAGCGCCATCGACGCGCTGATCCACGCAACGGAGTCTTTCCTGTCTCCGACCCGGAAGACCATTACCTCCGAGATGTTCTCCGTGAAGGCCATGGAGATGATTCTGGAGGGCTTCCGCCGGATCGACGAGCAGGGGCAGGACGCCCGCTTCGGCTATCTGGACGAGTTTGTGACGGCGTCTCTGTATGCGGGCATCGCCTTTTTGAAGGCCGGCTGCGCCACGGTTCACGCCATGAGCTTCCCGCTGGGCGGCACGTATCATGTGGCCCACGGCGAGTCCAACTATATGCTGTTCGGTGAAATTCTGAAGGTCTATGATGAGAAGAACCCCACCGGAGAGCTGCTGAAATTCAAGCAGATGGTGGCCCGGATTTTGGGCTGCACGGCGGAGGACGCGATCCCCACGCTGAACAAGCTGCTGCAGAAGATTCTGCCGCTGCGTCCGCTGCATGACGCGGGCTTCACGGAGGCGGACATCAAGGGCTTCCCGGTGTCTGTGGAGGCAAACCAGCAGCGTCTGATCACCAACTCCTACGTCCCCATGACGCTGGAGCTGATGGAGCGCATCTATCGCGAGTGCTATTGATCCCTTTCTGCGCGCAAAAGGAGTCTGACCAAACGGTCAGGCTCCTTTTTTGTGCTCCGGGGCGGCGAAACGGTTTGACAGAAAAGAACGGAAATGATAGAATTTGCTCAATCAAAACCTGCCGGTCGATCCGGGTAAGGAGTTTATAATGAGAGAATTTATCCGATCCATTGTTCATGAGCTGGAGGCGGGCCGGCCCGTTTGCCTGGTGAGCCTGCTGAAATCCAGCGGGTCCACGCCCCGGGGCACCGGAGCGATGATGGCCGTCTTCCGCGGCGGGCAGTCCACCGGCACCATCGGCGGCGGAAATGTGGAATACACCGCCCAGGGAGAGGCGGCGCAGCTGCTGGAGAGCGGGGAAAGCGCCCTGTGGGAATACCGCTTTGTGCAGGGTGACAGCGCCAGCCTGGGCATGGTCTGCGGCGGCGACGTGTCCGTGCATTTCCAGGTTCTCGCCCCCGGCGACAAGACTGTAGCCATCTTCCGTGATCTGCTCCGCGCCACCGCCGGAAATACCGACACTTGGCTGGTACGTCAGCTGGACGGGGACACCGTGAAGCTTCTGGATGTGGCGGATCGGAGCGGTCTGCGGTCCGGCACCGGAGTGCCGGATGGAATTTTACAGCATCAGCCCGTGTTTGACGGCAGCTGGTTTGCGGTGCCCGTGGTGCAGGCGGGTAAGGTGTATGTCTTTGGCGGCGGCCATGTGTCTCAGGAGCTGGTGCCCGTCATCGCCCGGGTGGGATTCCGCCCGGTGGTGTACGATGACCGCCCCGAGTTTGCGGACAGCGCCCTGTTCCCTCTGGCGGAGAGCACGGTCTGCGGCTCCTTTTTGGAGCTGTCCGAGCATGTAACGGTCACTCCCGACGATTATGTGGTGGTGATGACCCGGGGGCATCAGGCGGACTACGAGGTGCTGACCCAGGTGCTGCGCAGCGGTGCGAAGTACCTCGGGTGCATCGGGTCCAAGCAGAAGCTGGCCTTCTGCCGAGATCGGCTGCAGAAATCCGGATTTACCGATGAGGAGTACAGCCGCCTGCACGCGCCCATCGGCCTGGCCATCGGCGCGGAGACGCCGGAGGAGATCGCCATTTCCATCGCGGCGGAGCTGATTGCGGTTCGTGCGGGCAGGGAATGAGCAAACAGCTCCCTGTTCGGGCGGCAGCGGCCGGATTGTAAAAATTCGCGGCCGTGTGGTACAATAGAATACAATGACCGTTATGGAGGGCGCTATGAACCGAATCAGTAAAGAAAACTATTATCTGGACATCGCCGAGACGGTGCTGGAGCGGGCGACCTGCCTGCGCAGAGTCTATGGTGCCATCATTGTCAACAACGACGAGATTATTTCCACCGGTTACAACGGCGCCCCCCGGGGCCGCGCCAACTGTGTGGATATGGGCTACTGCTCCCGGGAGGCCCTACGGGTGCCCCGGGGCGAGCGGTACGAGCTGTGCCGCAGTGTCCACGCCGAGGCAAACGCCATTATCTCCGCCGCCCGGCGGGACATTGTGGGCGGAACGCTGTACCTCGTGGGCCGGGACGCCCGGACCGGCGAGCTGCTGGCGGATGCCACCTCCTGCCCCATGTGCCGCCGGCTGGTCATCAACTCCGGCCTTGCCAAGGTGGTCCTCCGGCGGACGAAGACGGAATTTGAAGTTGTGAATGTGACGGACTGGGTTGCGGAGGACGATCTGCTGATTCCCCGGGACCCGGACGCCGAGATGGATCTGAAGTGAGACCCGATTGCCGAGCGTAGAAAGGAAGCTGCTTCACCTTGAAAACAGGACTTGTCACCTTTTACCACATCCATCACTACGGCGCGTTTCTGCAGGCGTATGCCACGGAGCGGGCGGTGGAATCGCTGGGCAGCGAGTGCGAAATCATCGATTACTATGTGAATCAGAACAACGACCTGTTTCGCAAACCGGCGGGACTGGGCGCCGCCGCGGCGGATGCCCACACGGCCCTGCACTATGGGCCGCTGAAGACCCGCTATGACCGCTTTGAGGAATTCGGCAGGGAGCGCCTGTCCGTGACCGGACACCGCTACACCGGCCTGACCGAGCTGAAAGAGGCCGACCTGCCCTACGACGTGATTCTCTCCGGCAGCGACCAGATCTGGAATCCGAAGATTTTTCCCGACGGGCACTTCGACCCCGCTTTTTTCGGGGCCTTTTCCCAGCGGCGCAAAATCGCATACGCGCCGTCCTTCGGCATTCCCCACATCCCCGAGAGCATGGAGGAGGAGCTGCGGGGCTACCTGTCCCGGTTCTCCCATCTCTCCGTCCGGGAGCGGCAGGGGCAGAAGATCGTGCGGGAGATCACCGGAGCGGAGGCTCCGGTGGTGCTGGACCCCACGCTGCTGCTGAACCGGGAACAGTGGGGAGCCATCGCGGCGGAGCCGCCGGGCACGGGTGCGTATATCCTGTGCTACTGCATCAGCAGCCCCGGCGCCCTGGCGCCCTATATTCAAAAGCTGCAGGAAGCCACCGGACTGCCGGTGGTGCAGCTGTGCGGCGTGCGCCGGAAGGTCCATCCCCGGGCCGCCTGTGTGCTGGACGCCGGCCCTGCGGAGTTTCTGGGCCTGTTCCGCCGGGCCGCCTATGTGTGCACCAATTCCTTCCACGGCACGGTATTTGCCGTCCAGTTTCAAAAACCCTTCTTCACGTCGGTGGCCCCCGCAGAGATGGCCGCACCGGAGAGCTCCAGAACCTTCAGTCTGCTGCAGACCCTGGGGCTGACCGGGCGCATCATCGGAAAGGGGGATACGGCGGAGCTGCAGTCCCCCATTGACTGGGCCGCAGTGACCCGTCGGTTGGAGACCGAGCGGGCCAAATCCCTCACCTATCTGCGCTCCGCGCTGGAGAATCAGCCCTGCGAGACAGCACTGACCGCCGTGGACGCGGCGGAGGAGAGCGACCTGCCCCGGCTGGCCTCCCGCGATACCTGCACCGGCTGCGACGCCTGCCGGGCGGGCTGCCCCAAAGACGCCATCACCATGACGGCGGACGCGGAGGGATTCCTCTATCCCGTGATTGATCCGGCGAAGTGTGTGTGCTGCGGCCGCTGCACCGCGATCTGTCCCGCGCTGCGCACCCGGGAACAGAAGTGCCTGCCCGCCGTATTTGCGGCGTGGAATAAAGATGACGCCATTCGGAAAGACTCCACCTCTGGAGGGGTGTTTTCCCTGCTGGCGCAGCATGCGCTGGAGGACGGCGGCGTGGTGTTCGGCGCGGCGTTCGACCAGAATCTCCGCCTGCGGCACATCGCCTGCTTTTCCACCGAGGAGCTGTGGCATCTGCGGGGAGCCAAGTATGTCCAAAGCGATCTGAAGAACACTTACCGGGAAGTCCGCAAGTGGCTCGAAACCCGGCCGGTACTGTTTTCGGGCACCCCCTGCCAGGTGGACGGCCTGTACCAGTATCTGGGCAGCCGACCCGAGAACCTGACCACCTGTGATTTGGTGTGCCACGGCGTACCCTCCCCCGGTGTGTGGGAGGACATGGTCCGCTCCATCGAGAGCCGGAAGAAAAAGAAGCTTCAGGCCGTTCGGTTCCGGAACAAGGTGGCGGGCTGGCACGACAGTCACTTTACCACCCTGTATGCGGATGGCAGCGTGGACAGCGCGCCCCTGTTCCGCACAGAGTACGGCCGGGCCTTTGGGAAGGCACTGTTCCTGCGGCCCTGCTGCTATCGCTGCCCCTACACCTCCATGACCCGGGTGGGCGACTTTACGCTGGGGGATTTCTGGGGCCTTCGGCCCGACGAACTGCCGGATCAGCAGATCAAGGGTGTGTCACTGCTGCTGGTGAACACAGCGCACGGCAGCCATGTGTTTGACCAGCTGCCCATCGCCAAGAAAGTCTTTCCGCCCGAGCGCGCCATTGCCGGGAATCCCCGTCTGGCGTCGCCCACCGTCCGGCCGCCGGAGCGTACCGCGTTTTTTGCCGCCTATGCCCTTGACGAGTTTGAAGCAGTGCGAAAGCGCTTTTTCCGCCTGCCTCCGCTGCCCGTCCGGATGGCGTCCGGCATGCTCACCCCGGAGGTCAAGGAAAAGCTGCGCAAACGGCTGAAATAAGCGGCCACGGCAGATTGATGTTGCAAATACCATGGTGTAAATCAGGAAAACCTGTGATACTATGGAAAAAACAAATAAGGAGAATTGCAAAATGAAACAGTACGAGTGCACCCTGTGCGGATACATCTACGATGAGGCCGCCGGCGATCCCGACAACGGCGTTGAGCCGGGCACGAAGTGGGAGGATGTTCCCGAGGATTGGGTCTGCCCCCTCTGCGGTGCGGGCAAGAGCGATTTTGAAGAGAAGTAAACGACAAAAAAACCTCCGCCGGATTCCGGCGGAGGTTTTTATATCAACACACAAAAAATGCAGACCCTGAAGCGGACCTTAGTCGGTCACGTAGGGCAGCAGAGCGATCTGACGGGCACGCTTGATGGCCTCGGTCAGCTGACGCTGATGCATGGCGCAGGTGCCGGTGGTTCTGCGGGGCAGAATCTTGGAGCGCTCGGAGAGAAAACGACGCAGCTTGGCGGCGTCCTTGTAATCAATCGACTCGCACTTGTCCGCGCAGAACTGGCAAACCTTGCGGCGTTTGCCGCGGTTCATGGGACGAGAGGGTCTGGAATCACGATCCATAGGCATGAAGAAGTTCCTCCTTTATAAAATAGTAGACGCGGCGGTTCCGACTGAAACAGCCGCCCGGAAACCGGAGCTTCCGAATACGGCATCGGGTCCGATGCCGCGCAGAGTCAGATTGCAATCAGGCCGCGCGGCCCGATCCGCGATCAGAACGGCAATTCGCCGTCCTCTTCGCTGATCTCGGCAAAGTCCGAGCGTCCGTCCATGGGAGCGGAGCTGCGGCTGCTGCCGGAGGGGGCGGGAGCGCTGCTGGAGGGGGCATAGCCGCCGTCGCCGGCGCCGTCCCTCTTGGAATCGCCAAAGTAAACGTTGTCCGCAACGACCTCGGCGCTCTTGCGCTTGTTGCCATCCTTGTCGGTCCAGTCGCGGATCTGCAGCCGGCCTTCCGCAATGGCCATGCGGCCCTTGGTGAAGTACTTGCTGACAAACTCCGCAGTGTTGCGCCAGGCGACCACATCGATGAAGTCGGTCTCCTTCTCGCCGCCCTGCGTCTTGAAATCCCGGTCAACAGCCAGGGAAAAAGACGTAACGGCGGTTCCGCTCTGCGTTCTGCGCAGCTCGGGGTCACGGGTCAGACGACCCATGATAAAGATTTTGTTGAGCACGCCGGATGCCTCCTTACTCGCCCTTGCAGACGATCAGGGAACGCATGATTCCGTCGGTAATTCCGAGAATACGATCCAGCTCCTTCGGGAAGGACGGCTCGCTGGTGAATGTCATCAGCACGTAGTAGCCATCGTTCTTAAAGTTGATGGGGTAAGCCAGTCTGCGGGAACCCCACTCTTCCACTGCCATTGCGGAACTGTTCTGCTCGGCCAGGGTCTTGAACTTTGCCACCAGAGCGGCAATGCCCTCTTCACCCTGTGCAGGGTCGATAATGAAAACGACCTCATAATTGGCAGAAACTTTTGCCATTTTTGCACCTCCTTTTGGACAAATGGCCCTCATTCATTGATGAGGACAAGGATTACTTGCAAACTGCAAGCCCTATTATTATATCGGAAATTGTGAAAATGTCAAGAATAATTTCAAAAACCCCGGCTTTTCTACTGAAAAGCCGGGGAATGAGGCATATGCAGGGGTTAAGTTCTGGGGGATTCGCCGGAAGGCAGATACTTTTGCAGGCCCCGGAGCTTCGGCAGACCTGCCAGCAGCAGCCCGCCCAGCACGTAGCAGGCCACGGCCTCGCCCGCGCCGATGGTCAGGGCGTTGTAGGTGAACAGTGCGGGAAACGCATGGGACAGGCCTGTTTCCTCAAAGGAGATCACCGCGCCGACGATCACGGCGTTGCAGAGGACAGGGGGGAGGGGCGCCAGCCACGCCCGTTTGCAGCGCCGGGTCCACAGGGCGGCCAGAAGCGTGGCCAGGGACCCGAATACAATGTCCAGCAGGCCGTAGGGGCTGAGCAGATTTGCGATCAGGCAGCCGACGAACAGACCCGGCACCGACTCCGGCAGCAGAAACGGCAGGACGCACAGCGCCTCGGAAAAACGGCACTGGATGGGCCCGTATGCCACGCCGAAAACGGACGCGAAGTAAGACAGCACGGCGTAAAGGGCCGCGATGACGCCGGCGGTGGCCAGCTGGCGGGTGGTAAAGTGAGATTTGGACATAAAAACAGACCTCCTGATGGTTTTCGGAGGTCTTACTCTGCACAGCAAAACACGCGGAGACAGGTCCGCGTAACCTCCATTTTTTGTTTAGAGAACGGCAAACTCACGATTTTGCCGAACGAACGCCGCTGACGGCGCTTGGACAGGGTTTGGGAACCTGTCAGGAGACAGTTTATCATACATGCTGGGTAAAAGTAAAGGGGAAATGACGGATTTTCGTCATTTCCCCTTTTCATCAGGAGGTTACCGAGATGCAGCAGAGCGTGGTGGTGGCAGGGTCATACTCGGTGACCTTGTCCGCTGCGTTCAGTTGGGCGATGATGGCATCGAAGTCCGCCTCTTCCAGTTCGTAAACGGTGGTGGTCACCCCGGTGGATGCGTCACAGTTGGCCGTGCCCTCGTAGCTGTCCAGCGCGGTGCCCGCCTCCGCCTCGGTCAGTTCGGCCTGCTTCCGGTAGACGGTCTGGACCGCCTGAATCCCCTCCGGCAGCTGAGTGAGGGTGTTGGAGGAATCGTCCGAAGCAGAACCGCCTCCGGCGGCAGTGATGGCGGAAGAGCCCAGGATATCAGATGAGTCACCGGGCGCAGAGGTGTCGTTCCCTGCATCGGAGGAACTGCCTGTGTCGGAACCGGAAGCTTCGGTGGGAGGCTCCGCCCCGGCAGTGGTGACGGGCTTCTGAATGGTCTCGGCAGCGGCACTTTTCTGAGTGGAAGGCGTTTTTTTTTGAGTGGGTGCGGATTCCTCCGCGCTGCCGGAGCCGGATTTTTCGGTGCTGCCGGAACCACCCGCCTCCTCCGAGGGGACTGATCTTGTGAAGGACCGATCTTCCGTGCCGGTTGAGGGAGACTCTGCCTGAGAAGTCGAGCCGGACGCGGCATCGGAGGAACCTGCGGACAGATAGGCCTGCATGGTTCCGCTTTGCGCGGTGGAGTTGCTGCCAAAGGGGGCAAAGTGAATCAGCACCGCCACGGCGCAGCAGGCGGCCAGGGAAACCAAAGCCCGCTTCCAGGGGATGCTGCGCCGGTTCCGGGGCGATCTGCCGGAGCGGATGGCCTCCATCACGCCGGCGGAGAAGGCGGCGGGGACCTCCGTATCCTCGGCGTCCGGAAAGGCGTCCCGCATGGCGAGAGCCATCTCCACTTCATTCCGGCATGCGGAGCAGGTTTTCAGGTGCTCCCGAACTTGCTCCGCCTCTTCCGGAGAGCACTCCCCGTCGATAAACGCGTCCAAAAGGGCCGCGTATTTTTCACAGTCATTCATCTGCAGCCCTCCTTATCTAACTTTTTGGACGCAGGAGGCGCAAAGAAGTTCCCCTTTTGAAGCAAAAAGTTTCGCAGCTGTTTTCGCCCTCGGCTGATGCGGGATTTGACCGTGCCCACGTCCAGTTCCAGCGTATCGGCTATCTCGTCGTAACTGAGCTGATGAATTTCCCGAAGAACCAGGACTTCCCGGTGTTCCGGCGTCAAGGCCTGCAGTCCCGCCTCAATTTCATCCCGCAATTCCAGCCGTTCCAGTGATTCGTGGGGGGTGGCGGCGGGGTCCGGCGCGTCGAGCCGCAGCGCTTCGTCGTCCAGCGAGCCCCCCGCCGCTGTCCGGTGGCGGTTTTCCCGGCGCAGCAGGTTGATACAGGCGTTGTAGGACAGACGGAACAGCCAGGTGGAAAAACTGGAGTCCCCCCGAAAAAAGGGGAGACCCTGCCAGGCGGAGAGAAAGGCGTCCTGTGCCGCCTCGGCCGCATCGTCAGGGTTGCCGCAGATCCGCTGGGTCAGGGCAAACACTTTCTTTTCATATTGATGGACCAGGGATTCAAAGGCGTCCTGGTCACCGCGCTTTGCGGCCTGGACCCACTGGGCCTCCTGCGTCGTCTCGGTCATAGCAAGTCCCTCTTGATCCCTCTGGTAACGGCGTAGACATCCTCCAGCGTGTTCATCTTCACAATCAGCTCTTTGTAGTAGCCGGAGTGGGAAATGCCCTTGAGATACCAGCAGTAGTGGTGCCGGGCCTCCAGCACGGCCACCCGCTCCCCTTTCAGGGCGGCGGCCAGCTCGATCTGCCGCACCACCGTGTCGCACCGCTCCGCCAGCGGCGGGAGAGGCGGAATCGGGCGGCCCTCCAGCGCGGCCTTCGCCTGGGCGAACAGCCAGGGGTTGCCGAAGCTGCCCCGACCCACCATGGCCATGTCCGCGCCGGTGTGCCGGAGAATCCGCACGGCGTCCTCCGGTTTCCAGATGTCGCCGTTGGCGATGACGGGGATGGAGACGGCCTCCTTCACCTGGCGGATGCAGTTCCAGTCCGCCTGTCCGCCGTACATCTGCGCCCGGGTGCGGCCGTGGACGGTGACCGCCGCCAGGCCGGCCTGCTCCAGCCCCTTTGCAAACTCCACGCAGTTGCAGTGGCCCATGTCCCACCCCCGGCGGATTTTGGCCGTTACCGGGACGGAAACGGCGTGTACCACCGCCTCCACAATTCGGGCGGCCAGCTCCGGATTCTTCATCAGAGCGGAGCCGTCGCCGTTGTTCACGATTTTTCCCATGGGACAGCCCATGTTGAGATCCACAATGTCTGCGCCGGAGCGCTCCAGCGCAATCTGGGCGGCCTCCGCCATGCACTGGGGCTCGCTGCCGAAAATCTGCACGGCGGCGGGGTGCTCCCCCGGAAACAGCGCCAGCAGGGACAGCGTCTTTCCGTCCTGATAGCACAGCGCCTTGGAGGAGATCAGCTCCGTTACGGTATAGCCGGCGCCCTGCTCGGCGCAGATCTGGCGGAATGACGCATCGGTGACCCCGGCCATGGGGGCCAGCGCCAGCTGAGATGAAATTGAAACAGACCCGATCTGAATGGGAGCCACCGCCTCTCTCGCAAAATTATAAATATCATATCACAAAACGAAACAAAAGTCGAGATCCGGAGAAAGAAACCGGATTTGGAAACGGGAAACGGAAAAACTTTTTCCCCTCTCTTTTAGCGACGGAATTTTCTGAAAGCGGTCTGTAAAATAATGGAAAACAAGGGAGGGGACAAGCAGTGAAGAGCGCGCGGCTGAAATGGAGCACAAATCAATCGGTGCAGATTCTGGGCTGGGGAATCCGGTTCTTTCTGGCGGCGACGCTGTCGTCCGCCCAGCTGCCGGGAGGGCTGGCGCCTTTCTCCCTGGGCTGCGTTTCGGCGGCCGGCACCGGGGGGGACGGCATCGCGGCGCTGTGCGGAGCGCTGTGCGGCACCCTGCTGTTTCAGGAGTTCCGGACGGGGCTCGCCCAGATCGCGGCGGCGATTCTGATTTTTGCCGCGTCCACCGCGCTGCGGGGACTGAAACTTTCGGAGCGGCCCGCATTCCTGCCCGCCGTGGCGGCCGGAATGTTTTTGGCGGTGAAGGGCGTATATCTGCTTCAGTCCCTGTCCCCGGAGCAGGAGATCCTCTCCTGCCTGCTCTCCGCGCTGCTGGTGGGGATCTCCGCGTGGGCGTATCAGCCGATGCTGACGCCGGGCCGGGAAAAGCTGGAGCCGAAATCCGTGCTGTTTTTGGCGGTGACGGTTCTGGCGGGGCTGTGGGACGTGGCGCCGGGCGGCGTCTCCCTGGGGCGCATCGGCGTCTCCTGCCTGGTCCTCTATACCGCCTGGGACCAGGGCCCCGCTTTGGGGATGGAGGCTGGTCTGGGCGCCGGCATTCTGATGGATTTGTGCGTCGGAGAGGGCCGGCTGCTCTATGCCGCGGTGTACGGCGTGGCGGGACTGGCGGCGGGGCTTCGGCAGGGCCGGGGGCGTGTGCGTTCGGCATTGCTGTGGCTGTGCGCGGCGGCGGTGCTCCTTCTGATTGCGGCGGAAAATGCGGCGCCGCTATACGAGGAGCTGGTGGCGGCGGGGATCTTTCTGTTGCTGCCTCGCCATCTTCTGGGAGGAAAACGAGTCCGGCAGCCGGAGCCGGAGATGGAGGATACCATGCTGACAAGACTGAAAACGCAGCTGACGCAGACCGCGTCCGCATTCCGGGAGCTGTATGACTCTCTGGGCCGGGCGGCCAGTCCTGCGCCGGAGGAGAATCCGGCCATCATCTTTGACCGGGCGGCGGAAAAGACCTGCCGGGGCTGCGCCCTGTGTGACCTGTGCTGGCAGAAGGAGTACAACTCTACCTTCAACGCGTTCAACGATGCCACCCCCTATCTGCTGGAGCGGGGGCGGGCCATGCCCAAGGATTTTCCACAGCATTTCACCGGGCGGTGCATCCACCTCCCGGAGCTGCTGGGGGCGGTGAACGAGGAGCTGACGGCGTTTCTGCTGCGCCGTCAGTACCGCCGCCAGCTGGAGGAAACCCGCAAGAGCGCCCGCGGGCAGTACGCCCAGATGTCGGACCTGCTGTCCGCCACCGCGGCCGGACTGGGGGAGGCCCGCATGGCGTTCGGAGAGGGACATGCCTGCCGCATCGGCGCGGCTATGCGCCCCAAGGAGGGAGAGGTCGTCTGCGGCGACACGGTGACCTCTTTCGAAACGAAACAGGGAATGCTGTGCCTGGCACTGTCCGACGGCATGGGCTCCGGCGAGCCGGCCCGGAAGGAGTCTGCCCTGACCATCCGGCTGCTGCAGCAGTTTTTGCAGGCGGGCATCGAGCCGGAGGCGGCGCTGAAAACGCTGAACGCGGCATGGAATCTCCGCAGCGCGGACACCGGCAGCTTCACTACCGTGGATCTGCTGACGGTGCAGCCCGACGGCATTGCGGCGACGATTTACAAGTACGGCGCGGCGCCGTCCTACTGGAAGAAAAACGGTTCCGTCCGGCGGATCACCGGTCGGGCACTGCCTGCCGGACTGCGCCTTGCGCCCGGCGTGCCGGATGTGACCCGGATGACGCTGGAGCCCGGCGGCTTTTTGGTCATGGTCAGCGACGGAGTGGCCGACGCCCTGCGGGACGACTGGCTGCAGAACCTGCTGGCGGGGTATACCGGCGGCGATCCGCAGGAGCTGGCGGGGCTGATCCTGTCCGAAATTCTGCGGCAGGGACCGCTGGGTGACGACTGCTGCGCCCAGGTACTGTATCTTCCGCCGGAGGAAAACAGCCTGCCCCAAAGCGTGTGATAAAGTTTTAAAATACAGTATAAATTTCCCGTCCGCGAGACAGACTGAAACCATTCGAGAAGAAGAGGAGTGGACGTCAAATGGTCAAGGGAATCTCCAGACGGGTCGTGGTTGTGGACTCACCGGATCAGCGGTTTTTCGAGCAGGCGATTTTCATCGTGCGCAATGATGCGGCAGGGGAGGGCGTCACCTCCCGAGAGCTGGTGGAGGAGGCCCGTCGGGTGGCCCGGAACTACACCGGGGGCGAGCACCGCTTCGGCCGCATGTGGCGCAGCCTGTCCCCGCTGATCTCCGCCCTGATGGGCGCGGCCGGAATCGGACTGATCTGGCTGCTGGTGGCACTGCTGTAAAGCAAAAAAACGCCTGACAGATTGTCAGGCGTTTGATTTTTGGAAAAAACAGGCCCGGGCCGCGGCCGCGTCGGCGGCAATCTGGGCTTTGAGCGATTCCAGAGTGTCGAACCGCACCTCGTCCCGCAGCCGCCGGCAGAATTCCACCCGGATGGTTTGACCGTACAGGTCACCGTCGAAATCCAGCAGGAAGGACTCCACGGTCACGTCCCGCCCGTCGTTCACCGTAGGGCGGGTGCCCACGTTGGTGACGGCGACGTAATCCGTGCCGTCGGGCAGAAAGACCCGGGTGGCGTACACCCCGAAGCTGGGCACCAGCACATGGGGCGGGACGGTCAGATTCACCGTGGGAATGCCGATGGTGTGGCCAATGCGCTTGCCGTGCAGCACCTCCTGGGACAGGGTATGGGGGTGTCCCAGAAATTTTGCGGCCCGATCCATCTGACCCATCTCCACCAGACGGCGGATGTAGGTGGAGCTGACGACGATTCCGCCGATCTCCACCTTGGGAATGATGTCGCAGCCCAGCCCCAGCTCCGCGCATTTCGAGCGGAGCAGCTCCGGGGAGCCCTGATTCCGGTAGCCGAAATGGTGGTCGTGCCCCGCCACCAGATGAACGGCGTGATAGCGGCTCATCAGAATGTCGGTTATAAAACGATCCCAGGGCGTGGTTCTCATCTCCGTGTCGAAGGGGACCATCAAAACCTCATCAATGCCGTAAAGCCGGCGCACCAGATCCCCCCGGTCCTCCGGGGAGTTGATCAGAGGAGAGGGAACGCCGGTGATCACTTCCTTGGGCGGACGATCAAAGGTAAAGACGGCGGAGAAGCAGCCGCGTCGGCGCGCCTCCTCCACGGTACGGCGCAGCAGGGCGCCGTGGCCCAGGTGTACCCCGTCAAAAAAGCCCAGGGCTATTACTCGTTGTTTCATGGGACGATCTTCCTTATGCTCCAAAGAAATTTTTTACGGAGGTCAGCGTGCCGCCCCGTGCCTCCGAGAGACACAAAAACGTCCCGTCGGAGCCGTACACCCGGTAGGTTCCGTCGGACAGAGCGGCGTCCGTGACGGGGTTGCCGTTCCGGCAGCGTGTTTCCTGCGCTTTGGAGCGGACGGCATAGGCGGGATACTCCGCAAAATACCGGTCGGTGGGCAGCAGCAGCGACTCACCCAGCCGCTGCATATCGTCCAATGACACCGTCTGCTCCAGAGTGAAGCCGGCAGCCATCGTGCGGCGCAGAGAAGACAGCGCTGCGCCGCAGCCCAGCATCTGCCCGATGTCGTGGGCCAGCGTGCGGATGTAGGTGCCCTTGGAACAGGCACAGCGCAGCATCCAATCCCCCTCGCCTGTCTGCTCCAGCAGCTCCAGCTCGTAGATGGTGATGTTCCGAGGCTTGCGCTCCACCTCTCTGCCCTTCCGGGCCAGATCGCAGAGTTTCTGCCCGCCGATTTTGACGGCGGAGTACATGGGCGGGATCTGGGAGAGCTGTCCGGTAAACCGGGGAAGGATGGCCTCCAGCTCTGCCCGGGAGATGGAGGCGGGACGGGTTTCCAGCACGGTGCCGGTCACATCCTGGGTGTCCGATATCAGACCAAAGCGTACGCCGGCCACATATTCCTTGCGGCTGTTCTCCGCAAATTCCACGGCACGGGTGGCGTGGCCCACAAAGACCGGCAGCACGCCGGTGGCCATGGGGTCCAGAGTCCCGCCGTGACCCACCCGCTTTTCGTGCAGGATGCCCCGGATTTTTGCGCAGACATCCATGCTGGTCCAGCCGGTGGGCTTGTCAATGATTACGATTCCGTTTGCCATCGGTATGCCCCCGCGCTTACGCTTCGAAGTCCGGCGCCATCTGCGCCACTGCGGAGATGATCCGCTCCTTGGCCTCGGCCCAGGGGGCCTCCACAGTGCAGCCTGCGGCAGCGGCATGACCGCCTCCGCCCAGCAGGTCACAGACCCGGGTGGCGTTGATGCGTTCCCCGGTGCGGACGGAGAGCTTCCATACGTCTGGCCGCAGCTCCCGCATGGTAATGGCACAGTCAGTGCCCTCAATCTGTCCACCCAGGGAGCTGACATCCTCGGCGTCGCTCTCCGTGGCGGAAAACCGCTCCATCAGGGAGCGGGGCACAGACAGCACCACCACCCGGTTCCGGTCATAAAACTCCATACTGTCCAGCATCGCGCCCTCCAGCTGCATCCGCTTGCGGCTCTTGGTGCGGAAAAAGACCCGGTTGACGGTGCGAAAGTCGATCCCGGTGTCCATCAGCGCGGCGGCCACCCGGTGGGTGTTGGCGGAGGTGTTGGTATAGACAAAGCAGCCGGTGTCCGTGGAGACCGCCAGATACAGGGGAAGGGCAATCTCCGCCGTGAGAGGGCACAGCTCCTTCACAATGTCATAGATCAGTTCGCCGCAGGCGGCGGCCTCCGGACGGAAGATGTTCTGCCGGCCGAAGGATTCAAAGGATGGATGATGGTCAATGGCCAGGTCAATCCGGCCCACATAGGGTTTTGCACAGTCCGGCAGCAGATTGACGGCCGCGATGTCCGTGGAAACCACCGCGTCCGGGACAAAGCTCTCCGGCGCGGCATAGGGCGCGAAATACGGAGCGGTATTTCGGGTCAGCTCCGGATTGGGCAGCAGATAGGCGGTTTTGCCCATCTGGCGCAGCGCGGCACACAGTGCCGCGGCACTGCCCACGGTGTCCCCGTCCGGGCGGACGTGGGTGAGGATCAGCACACGATCAAGCCCCCGCAGCAGCGCGGCGGCTTCGGAAACGGTCAGCACGTTCATTCCTCCGTTTCATCCTCGGTGTCGTTCCGGGAGTCATCCCGCTGTTCCACCTTGTGCAGCAGCTCCAGAATGTGGGCGCCGTGCTGGATGGAGTCGTCGGGAAGGAACTGCAGCTCCGGGGTGTAGCGCAGGCGCATCGTCACGCCCAGCTCCCGGCGCAGGAAGCCCGCGGCGGATTTCAGCCCCCGGATGACGTCCTTTTCCTGGGACTTGTCCAGCACGCTGATATAGACGCGGGCATAGCGCAGGTCGCCGGTGGTGTCCACCCGGATGATGGAGACCATGCCGGTCTGCGCGACCCGGGGGTCTTTCAGATGCCGGAGCTGGTCGGCCAGCTCCCGCTGAATTTCTTCGTTGATCCGTTCAATTCGATTGCCTGCCACTGGAAAAGGACCTCCTTCTGTCAAACAGGGGCGACCGAAAGGGCCGCCCCTACGGATAGTATCTGCGGAAAACGGGAGAGCTTACCGGGGAATTTCCTCCATTGAGAATGCCTCGATAATGTCGCCCTCTTTAATGTCGTTGTATTTTTCAACGGTCAGGCCGCATTCGTAGTTCTCGGCCACTTCCTTGGCGCTGTCCTTGAAGCGCTGCAGGGAGCCCAGAGTGCCCTCGTGGATGACGATGCCGTCACGCACCACCCGAACCGAGCAGTTGCGCACCAGCTTGCCATCCTGCACGTAGCTGCCGGCCACGGTGCCCACGCCGGAGACCTTGTAAGTCTGGCGAATCTCCGCGTGGCCCAGAATGACCTCCCGGAATTTGGGGGCCAGCATGCCCTTCATGGCCGCCTCGATCTCATCGATGCAGTCGTAGATGACGCGGTACATCCGCATATCCACGTTGGTGCGGGCCGCGCTGTCCCGGGCGGCGGCGTCCGGACGGACGTTGAAGCCCACGATGATGGCGTTGGAGGACGCGGCCAGCATTACGTCGGACTCATTGATGGCGCCGACGGCGCCGTGGATGACCCGGACGTTGACCTCGTCGTTGGCCAGCTTCTCCAAAGAGGCTTTCAGTGCCTCCACGGAGCCCTGGACGTCGGCCTTGACGATCAGGGCCAGTTCCTTGCGCTCGCCGGCCTGGATCTGGTCGAACAGATTCTCCAGAGAGACCTTCTGCGTGGGGGCGGAGGCCTTGGCGCGCTCTTCGGTCTTGCGCTGTTCCACCAGTTCGCGGGCCATGCGCTCGTCGGCGACGGCGAAGAACGAACTGCCGGCGTTGGGGGCTTCGCTTAAGCCGGCCACCTCCACGGGAACGGAAGGACCCGCTTCCGTCAGCTTGCGGCCCTTGTAATCCAGCATGGTGCGCACACGGCCCACGGCGGTGCCGGCAATGATGACATCACCCTGTTTCAGCGTGCCGTTCTGGACCAGAAGCGTTGCCACGGGGCCGCGGCCCTTGTCCAGACGGGCCTCGATCACGGTGCCCTGTCCGGCGCGGTTGGGATTGGCCTTCAGCTCCGCCATCTCGGCGGTCAGGGTGACCATCTCCAGGAGATTTTCTATGCCGATGTTCTTCTTGGCAGAAATCGGGCAGCAGATGGTATCGCCGCCCCAGTCCTCGGTCAGCAGACCGTACTCGGTCAGCTGCTGCTTGACGCGGTCGGGATTGGCCTCGGGCTTGTCGATCTTGTTGATGGCGACGATGATGGGGATGTTGGCCGCCTTGGCGTGATTGATGGATTCCACGGTCTGGGGCATGATGCCGTCTTCCGCGGCCACCACCAGAATGGCAATGTCCGTGATCATGGCGCCGCGGGCGCGCATGGAGGTGAACGCCTCATGGCCCGGCGTGTCCAGGAAGGTGATGGATTTGCCGTTTACCTGCACCTGATAGGCGCCGATGTGCTGCGTGATGCCGCCGGCCTCGCCCTCCGCCACAGAGGTGTTCCGGATGGCGTCCAACAAAGAGGTCTTGCCGTGATCGACGTGGCCCATGACCACCACCACGGGGGCGCGGGAAACCAGCTCCTCCGCCGTGTCCTGATGATCGTCGATCAGCTGCTCTTCGATGGTGACGATGACCTCGCGTTCCACCTTGCAGCCCATATCCATGGCCACCAGTGCGGCGGTGTCATAGTCGATCATCTGGGGCAGAGAGGCCATGATGCCGTTTTTCATCAGCGCCTTGACCACTTCCGCACCGGTCTTCTTCATGCGGGAGGCCAGCTCGCCCACGGAGATTTCGTCGGGGATAAAGACCTTCAGCTGGGCCTTTTTGGCGATCTCCAGCTGCAGCTTGCGCATCCGATCCTGCTCATCCTGTCGGCGCTTGTTGGAGAAGGTCATGTTGCCCCGGGTCTTATTCTGGGTGTGAATCTTCTGCTTGCCCTGTCCCTGCATCCTGGCGGCGCGCTCGGGAGCCAGGGTCTCCAACCGCTCGTCATATTTGGCCAGGTTCACGTCGCCGCTCTTGCGGGTGTCCACGATCTTCTTGGCGGGGACGCGGGACATGCCGCCGGCAGGGGCATTCTGCTGCTGGGGCGCGGGTCTGGCGGGCGCAGTTCCCTGCTGGGACGGATTCTGCTGGGCGGGTCTTGCCGCCTGCGGAGCGTTCTCCTGCCGGGGAGCGCCCTCCGGATGATGGGCAGTCGGCGCCTGCCGGATCGGGGCAGCGGTAGCCTGCACAGGAGGCACAGATTTCTTCTGCTCCTCCTTATAGGTGTCCGCGAAAATCTCCTGAATTCCGGAGACCGCGTGATGCTGGGTCAGATAGTCGAAGATGATCGACAGCTCCTGATCCTCCAGCACCTGCATATGATTTTTGGGGGCGGTGGCGTATTTCGCCAGAATCTCCATAATATCTTTGGTTTGGAGACCGAAATCCCTCGCCACCTCATGCACTCTGTATTTTTCCATACCCAAATAAAAGCACCTCACTTGCTTCGCATTTCAGCGGGAAGCGTATTCCCACAATCGGTTGCCCACGGCCCACGGACGCGGAACGGCAGACCGCCGCTCCGGCTCGGCCGGACTGAACTTCTTGAATTTATTTTGCTTTGCAAAATTCTGCGGTGTGCCGCCTGCGGCGCCGCAGCTGTTTTTGTCAGCTCCCGTCCTTCTTTCGGAAGGAGCCCTTGCCCTTTTTCACCGGATGGCTGTGGGGGAAGGGTCTGGCTGGAGCGGATCCGCGGCGCTCCGATTGGAAGGGCCGGTGGGATGTCCGTGCTCCGTCCCGCGGACCGGAGGGTTTCCGGGAGGGGGGAGCTTTCGGTGTATACGATCCGGCTGCTGTCCGCCCGTCCGTCCGCTCCGGGCTTGCCTCCGGGGTGGTCCTGTCGAAGCGTTTCTGTGGGGCCGGTCTGGACTGCCACGCCGGTTTCGCCCCCCGGCTGGGACCGTCGAACCGTCTGGGAGCACCGGGGCCTGACTGGCGACCGGGGTTTGCACCGGGGTTGGGACCGTCGAACCGTCTGGGCGCGCCGGGGCCTGACTGGCGACCGGGGTTCGCATGGGGGTTGGGACCGTCGAACCGTCTGGGAGCACCGGGGCCTGACTGGCGACCGGGGTTCGCACCGGGGTTGGGACCGTCGAACCGTCTGGGCGCGCCGGGGCCTGACTGGCGACCAGGGTTCGCACCGGGGTTGGGACCGTCGAACCGCCTGGGAGCGCCGGGTCTGGCTCCGCGGCTGGACCCGGAAAATTGCCTGGGTGCGCCGGATTTGGCCGGCTGCTGTGGCTTTGCATCCGGAGTGGGGACAGAGGCTTTCTTGGATGCCTCCTGCTTGCAGCGTTTCTCGTAAACCTCGCGCTCGGTTTTACGTGCCGCGGCACGCTGCGCCTTGATCTCCAGCTTTTCGGCACACTCGCCGAAGGAGGGGTCTTCCGCCGCCATACGGCTGACGATGCTGGAGGCAAAGCCGATATCCGTCAGCGCCACCACGGCGCAGGAGGTGAGTCCCACCGCGTGGCCCAACTCCTCTTTGGTAAATGGGATCTGCAGCAGCAGGCACGCCCCGGTCTCCGCAAAATGGCGGACACGGCGCGCCGTGTTCTCCGCCGCGTCGGATGCCGTCAGCAGCAGGCGGGCGTCCTTTGCCCGAACCATGGCGTCCACCGGCTCCTCGCCCGCGACCAGCATGCCGCCGCGTTTTGCGAGCCCCAGCAGGGAGAGAATATTAGGATTCATTCGCACCTCTCAATTCCGATTCCAGCGCATCGTATACCTCCGGCGGAATCTGCGTTTCAAAAGCGCGCTCCAGAGCCCGGGACTTCCGGGCCCGCTGCAGGCACTCCACGCTGTGGCACACATAGGCCCCGCGCCCGGGCTTTTTGCCCACAAAATCCAGGGAGATCTCCCCCGTGGGAGATTTGACCACCCGGATCAGATCCTTCTTGTTTTTCATCTCCCGGCAGCCCACGCACTGCCGCTGAGGAATTTTTTTCGCTTTCGGCATGAACAGGCCGCCTTCCAATTTATTCTTCCGTGAATTCCACGCTGTCGACGTCGGTTTCGGCTTCTTCCTTATAGCTTTCCGGTTTGATGTCGATTTTATAGCCGGTCAGGCGGGCGGCCAGGCGGGCGTTCTGCCCCTCCTTGCCGATGGCCAGAGACAGCTGATCGTCAGGGACGATGACGCGGCAGGCCTTGCCCTCATCCGCCATCCACACGTCCACCACGTCGGCGGGCGCAAGAGCGGCGGCGATGAAGGCGGCGGGCTCGTCGCTGTACTTGATGATGTCAATCTTTTCGCCCCGCAGCTCGCTGACGATGCTCTCCACCCGCTGCCCCTTGGGGCCCACGCAGGCGCCGATGGGGTCCACGTTGGAGTCGTTGGATCCCACGGCCATCTTGGTGCGGCTGCCGGCTTCCCGGGCGATGGCCTTGACCTCCACCGTGCCGTCATAAATCTCCGGCACCTCCAGCTCGAACAGACGCTTCACCAGACCCGGATGGGTCCGGGAGATCAGCACCTGGGGGCCGCGGGTGGAACGGCGGACTTCCACCACGTATACCTTGACGTGCATCCCCTCGATCAGCGACTCGCCCTTGACCTGCTCGCCGGCCATCAGCAGAGCCTCGGTGGACTCGGTGCCGGTGCCGATGCGCAGGGAGACGTTGCCGTTTCTGGGGTCCACGCGGGTGACCACGCCGGTGAGAATTTCATGCTGCTTGGAGTTGAACTCGTCATACACGATGCCGCGCTCCGCCTCCCGCAGGCCCTGGATGATGACCTGTTTGCCGTTGCCGGCGGCAATCCGTCCGAATTCCACATTATCCACGGGGACGCTGACAATGTCGCCCACCTGATACTTTGCGGAGACAGCCCGCGCCTCGTCCAGAGACATTTCGTTGAGGGGGTCGACGTAGTCCTCTTCCTCCACCACGTTCTTCTGTACAAACATCCGCAGCGCCTGATGCTCATCATCCACGTCCACAATAACGTTCTCCACGCCCTCGTGGTCCCGCTTGTAGGCAGTGGTCAGCGCCTGAATGATCTTCTCCATCATAAAGGTTCGGGGAATGTTGCGCTCCTTCTCCAGCAGAGTCAGGGCGGCAAAAATCTCCGCGCAGTTCATGCCGGCAGGTTCCTTTTGCTTCTTGCCTCTCATTTCGGTTGATTCTCCTTATTTATAAAATACGTCTTTTTCGACAGAATTATGAGTCCGTCAGTCGAATTCCACCCGCAGGCGGATCAGCGCCGTCTCTTTTTTTGGGAAAACCAGGTCGCTCTGCCCCACGGTGACGGTAGCGTCGCCGGCGGCTTCGTCGTATGCCTTCAGAATGCCCGAATACTCCTTGCGGCCGTCCCGGGGCTGATACAGTTTCACCAGCACGGGGCTGCCCAGGAAACGCAGAAAGTCCGCCGGCCGCTTCAGCGCCCGCTCGGCGCCGGCGGAGCCGACCTCCAGCGTGTAGCTGCTCTGGATGGGATCGGTCTCGTCCAGCAAATCCGAGAGCTTGCGGGACACGGATTCGCAGTCCAGAATGTCCACGCCGCCCTCTTTGTCCAGCAGGACCCGCAGATACCAGGTGCCCGCCTCTTTTACATACTCTACGTCCCAGAGCGTGCACCCCGCCTCCGCAATGGCGGGCGCGGCCAGCTCGGCCGTCAGCTCGGCAATCTTTTTCATGGGGACTGTTCCTCCTGTCTGGAATATTTTTCTAAATTTAATCGCCCGGAAAATGGCGAAAGAAAGGAGCGGACCGGCGGTCCACTCCACACTCTTACACTTCTAACATACATAATGTATCACACCCGTGCGTAAAGTGCAAGTCCTTTCTTGAACATTGAAAAGATTCCTTCCCCTGCCAGCCGCCGCACGGCAAAGGCAGTCCCCCGCCTCCGCGGACAGCCCGGGTTTTTAGCGGCTGGCGGAAATTGCGGTGACGCACGCCTCCCGCCGGGTTTCCGGACAGCGCAGGACGGTCTGCTGCTGTTTTGTATGGGAAATGTATCTTGAGACCGCAGGAAGAAAAAGTCAAGGGACGGTTGCAAAAACTCGCCCGATGCGATATGGTATAATTAGGTTATTCCTTGCGCAACAACTTGAAGGCGTGACATCCGATTTGCGCCATGCGCACGCTACATCGAAATGAAAACAGGAGCAGATTGAAATGAAAGTTTCTCTTGTCATTATGGCTGCGGGAATGGGTTCCCGCTACGGCGGCAGCAAGCAGGTGGACGGCATCGGCCCTCACCATGAGATTCTGATGGAATATTCCATCTACGACGCCCTTCGGGCCGGATTCAACAGGATCGTGTTTATCATCAAGCCCGAGATGGAGCAGATGATGCGCGAGCTGTGCGGGGACTATCTGACGAAGAAAACCGCCAGGGACGGAAGCCCGGTGGAGGTGGCCTACGCATTTCAGGATTTCTCCTCCGTACCCTCGTTCTATCGGATTCCGGAGGGACGGACGAAGCCCTTCGGCACCGTCCATGCCCTGCTGTGCGCGGGGCAGGCGGTGCACGGGCCCTTCTGCGTCATCAATGCCGACGATTACTACGGCATCGGCGCGTATCAGGCCATCTACCGGGAACTGGTGACTCTGCCGGAGACCGGAAAGGGCACCATGGTGGGCTACGAGCTGTCCAAGACCGCCAGCCTGCACGGCACCGTGTCCCGGGGCGTCTGCACCGTGGCAGACGGAAAGCTTCAGTCCGTGCGGGAGGCGCTGAAGATCCAGCTGTATCCCGACGGGACCCTGCGGGATCTGGCGGAGGACAGGTCTCTTGCTCCGGATACGGTGGTGTCCATGAACTTCTGGGGCTTTGCGCCCACGATTTTCCCGGAGCTGCAGCGGTACTTTGAGGACTTTTTGCGTACCGAGGCGGGGGACAACCCCAAGGCGGAGTGTCTGCTGCCCGTGATGGTGGGCCGACTGCTCAGCCAGGAGCGGATGGAGGTTTCCGTTCTCCACTCCGACGACCGCTGGTTCGGCATGACCTACCGGGAGGACCGGGAGACCGTTGCGGCGGAGCTGCGCCGGCTCCATGCCGGGGGGGACTATCCGGATAATCTGGCAAAATGATTCGACGGGATCGCCGGGAGATGCCGCTGAAACAGGGAGCTGAATCTCGCACCCGCACGCGCCCGGTCTGTGGAAAAGAGCACAGGCCGGAGCGCGTTTTTTTTCACCCGGAGCGGGACGGAATCCGGAAAATGCGGCCTGTTTTCCGGCTGCAAAATGAAGAAACTTTTGTTTTGGAACATACTATGGTAAGATAACCGCAGCACGGCGCTGCCATCCGCCGGACCACGGCGCTGCGCAGGATGGTTCACCGCGGCGCGGGTCGCGGCGGCGGCATGGTTTAACATGGTTGAAATTGCAGTAAAATAGCTGCACGCAGGTTTAATGCGCATCCGCACACGCTGCGCCCGGTTGCTGAACGGCAAGGCCGCCCGCGGCGGCGAACGGACATCGGATCCCATGACAAAATCACGGGATCAAAACAGGACGTTTTAAACGGGAATCCGGAGGAGGGATGGATATGGACCGCGACGGGCTGAAGTCTCTGCCGCAAAACCGGCTTTTGCGGGGCGCCTATCTGATGGTGCAGCGCTATCTGCGGCACAATGTGGCGATCCAGAGCGCGTCGCTGGCGTTTTATCTGCTCTTTATGATCTTCCCCTTTCTGATTTTTATCAGCGCTCTGCTGGGGCTGCTGCATCTGAATGTGGAGGGTATCCTGACGGGACTGAGTACCATCCTGCCCAAGACCGTGGTGGAGCTTGTGGAGATGTACCTGAACTACGTGGGGGAAAATTCCGACTTACGGATTTTGCTCTTCGGCCTGTTTTTCTCCATATACTTTCCCATGCGGGCCACCAACACCCTGATGCGGGCGGTGCGCACCGCCTACCATCTGGGGCCGCCACGGGGCCCGTTCAGCCACATGCTCAAAACGCTGCTCTACACGCTGCTGCTGATCTGCGCCATTGCTCTGACCATGACGCTGATGACGGTGGGCAGTGTGTCGCTGGAATTTGCCGTGACACACCTGGGCCTGCCCGCCGTGGCGGCAGACCTGTGGCAAAAGTTCCGCTTCCCCGTGGCGGGGCTGGTTGCGTACTTCACCCTGTTTGCGCTGTACGCCATGACCCAGGATTCCCGCCAGCCGGGGCGGAATATCTATCCCGGGGTGCTGTCGTCCCTGATCGGGTGGATGGTGTTCTCCTACCTCTTTTCCCTGTATGTGGAGAATATCGCCCACTACTCGCTGCTGTACGGCTCCATCGGAACGGTGATGGTGGTGCTGGCGTGGCTGTATATGAGCGCCACCACGCTGATTATGGGGGCGGAGTTTAACGGAACGCTGATCTCCATGCGCAAGGACGGAGGCGGGGAAGATACGGCTCCCCTGCCCCGCTGATCCCCGCAATTCCGGGGATTTCGGCCTGTCCTGCGGTCTTTACTTTGCCGGTGAAATAGTCTAAAATGATTAAGAATAGATTCAGTTGTTCGATCAACCCATGGTTTTGGGACAGTAGGTCCCGGCGGGGCGGACAGCGCTTTGCGCGCCGGCGGCGGAACACTGCCGAAGCCCGGCGCCGCCTGAAAGGATGGTTTTGCATGGAAGAAAAACTGCGGGAATATGCCCGGCTTCTGATCCGGGTGGGTCTGAATGTCCGGAAGGGACAGACCCTTGTGATCTCCTCTCCGGTGGAGTGCGCCCATTTTGCCCGGATGTGCGCCGCGGAGGCTTACAAAGTGGGCTGCCGCGAGGTGGTGATGAACTGGCACGACGACGAGCTGGGCCGGATGAAGTACCTCCATGCCGAAGAGTCCGTGTTTGACACGGTGCCCCTGTGGAGACGCCACTTTTTCAACGATTACGCCCACGAGGGCGCGGCCTATCTGGCCATCTCCGCCGCCGACCCGGAGAATCTGAAGGGTGTGGACTCCAAGCGGATCAAGAAGGCCCAGCAGGCCTCCGGCTATGCGCTGAAGGAATTCGACCGGCTGCAGATGTGCAGCGGGTTCCCCTGGTGCATCGCGTCAATCCCCATCCCCAGCTGGGCCAAAACCGTGTTCCCCGGCGTGAGCGAGGAGAAGGCCATGACGAAGCTCTGGAACGCCATTTTTGAAGCGGTGCGGATCTCCGGAGACGGTCGGGCGGTGGAGAAGTGGCAGCGCCACCTGGCCACACTGGGTGAGCGGCTGGAGAAGCTGAACGCGTACAACTTCAAGTACCTCCATTACACCAACGCCCTGGGCACCGACCTGACGGTGGAGCTGCCGGAGGGCCACATCTGGGAGGCCGGCAACGACGTCACATTGTCGGGCCAGACGTATATCGCCAACATGCCCACCGAAGAACTGTTCACCTCTCCGCTGAAAACCGGCGTCAACGGCGTGGTTTACTCCGCTGTGCCGCTGGTGAATGACGGCAACATCATCGACAAATTCCACTTTGCGGTGAAGGACGGAAAAATTGTGGAAACCCACGCGGAAAAGGGCGAGGAGTTTCTCAAGGCCGCCATCTCCGTGGACGAGGGGGCTTCCTACTTCGGCGAGGTGGCGCTGGTGCCCTACGACAGCCCCATCTCCAACCAAAAAATCCTGTTTTTCAACACGCTGTTTGACGAGAACGCCGCCTGCCACATCGCCTTCGGAAAGGCGTACCCCTGCCTGAAGGGGGGGCAGCGGATGACGGAGGAGGAGCTGAAGGCCCACGGCCTGAACGACTCCATCACCCATGTGGATTTCATGGTGGGCACCCGGGATCTGTCCGTCGTGGGGACAACTCACGACGGCCGGGAAATTCCGGTGTTCATCGACGGCAATTTCGCGTTCTGAGATCACAGAAAGAAAGAGAGATCGAGCCATGGCATACAGACTGAGAGCTTCCGACGAATCCGTGATGATCGCGGAGGGCGCCGCCGTCGCGGGGGATGTGACCCTGGGCGATGGGGTAAATATCTGGTACAACGCAGTGCTGCGGGGCGATGACGGCGCCATTACCGTGGGGGAGAACACCAACATTCAGGATGGAGCCGTTCTCCACGAGGAGACGGCGGTGGGCGCCGGCTGCACCATCGGTCACGGAGCCATCGTCCACGGCTGCACCATCGGGGACAACACGCTGATCGGCATGGGCGCGGTGATTCTCAACGGCGCCAGAATCGGCAGTAACTGCATCGTGGGCGGTGGCGCGCTGGTCACGGGCAAGCTGGACGCCCCCGACGGCTCCATGATTCTGGGCAGCCCCGCCAAGGTGGTGCGCCCGCTGACCGACGGGGAGATCGAGAGCAACCGCCGCTCCGCAGCGGGATATCTGGAGGCCGCGGAGCGCTATCGCAGAGGCTGAGCCGCCCGGCGGCAGAAGCCCTGATCATGCAAAGAAAGAGACAAACATATGGAATGGAATAAACAGAATGTCAAGAACCTTCTGCTGGTCGTCTGCGGCGGTATCGCGTTTTACAGCATCCTGCAGCACCTGGACGCGGCAATCGGCGCTGTGGATTGGGTTCTGGGGATCGTGGAACCGTTTGTGGTGGGCTGTGCCATCGCCTTCGTCCTCAACGTCCCGATGCGGGCCATCGAGCGGCACCTGTTTCCCAAGGCCAAGCGGTGCCGCCGGCTCCGCCGGCCGCTGGCCTATGTGCTGACCCTGGCCTGCGTCGCCGGCGTGATCACCGTGATGTCCGTGGTAATTCTGCCCAGCCTGGGCGACGCGGTTGTGTCCCTGGCCCGGCAGATCCCCAGCGCCTTTACCCGTCTCAAAAGTGATCTTGAGAACCTGCAGTCCCAGCTGCCCGCGGTGCAGAATCTGCTGAGTGGTCTGGATATCGACTGGAACCAGCTGACCCAAAAGGCGCTGAGGCTGCTGCAGGACTGGGGCAACGGACTGCTCTCCACCGGCGGGGATTTTCTGGGCGGAGTGATCAGCGGCGTCAGCAACTTTGCCATCGGCTTCATCTTCTCCATCTATGTTCTGATGCAGAAGGAGAAGCTGGGACGGCAGGTCCGCCGTTCCATCTATGCGCTGTTTCGTGAAAAAGCGGCGGATCAGATTCTGTACATTGCGCGCCTGGCTTCCCGGACCTTCAGCAACTTCCTCTCCGGCCAGTGTCTGGAGGGGTGCATCCTGGGCACGCTGTTCGTCATCACCCTGTCCGTCTTTCAGATTCCCTATGCCCTGCTGATCGGCGTGCTAATCGGCGTGTCCGCTCTGGTTCCCGTGGTGGGACCGTTTATCGGCGTCACGGTGGGATTTCTGCTCATCGTCATCTCCGATCCCTGGAAGGCGGTCATGTTTATCGTCCTCTTCATTGTGGTTCAGCAGATCGACGGCAATCTGATCTACCCCCGGGTGGTGGGTTCCTCCGTGGGGCTGCCCCCCATCTGGGTGCTGGTGGCCGTGATTATGGGCGGAAAACTGTTCGGCGTGGCGGGCATCCTCTTCTTCATTCCGTTCTGTTCCGTGCTGTATACGCTGACCCGCGAGTTTATCCGGCAGCGGCTGGAGAAAAAGGAAATTCCGACCGAAAAGCTGGAATAAAAAAGGAACGCGGCACGGTATGGTGCGGATCACAGTCTGCGGAAAACGCCCGGCCTTTGGCTGGGCGTTTTTATTGCGTGCTGCAAAGTAAACCACTGGCTCTGACCGTGGAAAAAATAGCATACAGCGGGGAAACGAGTAGACAAAAAACCGGCCGTTCAAAGCGGTTGTCGGCAATCTTGTTTGCCACCGCTGTACAGTTAAGGAGGTCATCGGATTATTACGGAGTAGCATTTGCACGCAGCCGGTATCCATATTAAGGAACCGCTGATTGACAGCCCGTTTTATAAGAACGTGATGTATTGTGACGTTAAAGCGTCCGTCTGAGGCTTATAGAACCTCTATAAAAATAGAAAGTGAGTAGCTATGAATGTCAGTTTTTCACTGAAACACGCATAACTACTCACTATAATGATAGAATCCTCAAAACACTAAACAGACAAAATGGAGACAGTTTAAAGCAGAATAAGAATGTTTACAACAAAAAGTCATTCCCACTCGCCAAATAAATCTCATTTCTAAACTTTTTAGTTTAGGTGATTTGATTCCATTTGGTTTTGTTTGATACCAGTTATCCCAATCCTATGGCGTGTCTGACTTTCTGCTATCAAAAATCTATCAAGCTTGGATATCATAGGTTGCGCTTGCTGAGCTTTTCGATGGGTTTGTAGGTTTTATTCCGAATAGAATTTACTACTATCTTAAGTGATTGTAACACGCTTCAGTCCATCTCGCAACCACCATATAAAGCGCGTTGTTGAGATCCTTTGCTATAACCAATATCCCGTACTTTTATCCAGTGTATTTTTTTCCCCAATCAGAGTGATTTTGGTGAATAAGAAGGCAGAGCTAATGCATAACTACATACTCAATACAATTTCTCGGTACATCCAGTAAGCGTTTATTCAGCGTAATAATCCCATCACTAAATCAAGGTAGCTCTGGCAAACCAAGTTCCTTCAAGAACTGATTATGCTTTGCCTTTGCCCTCTTTATGGCATCTTCAGTTTCATCAAGGTTCTTTTTCACATCCGTAAGATCAACAATTTCTTCTTCCGCAGCTGTGCTCACATATCTTGATATGTTGAGATTGAAACCGTTCTTTTCAATCTCTTCCATTGATACGCGACGAGAATATTTTTTGTCCTCTTCTTTACGGAACTGATAGGTGTCAACAATCTTGTCGATATGCTCAGGTAGCAAGACATTTTGACGCTTACCTCTATCAAAGTATTCGCTCGCATTAATAAATAACACGTCGTCGAATTTCTTGCACTTTTTAAGCACAAGAATGCAAACCGGAATGCCTGTTGAGAAAAAGAGATTTGCGGGCAACCCAATAATAGTGTCGATATTCCCATCTTCGAGTAGCTTCGTTCTAATTTTTTCTTCTGCGCCACCACGGAATAAAACACCATGAGGCAAAATAATTGCCATAGTCCCTTCGTCGCTCAAAAAATGGAATCCATGCAGCAGGAAAGCAAAATCAGCCGCAGATTTTGGGGCAAGCCCATAGCCTTTAAAGCGGAAATCTTCAGCCAGTGTATCATTTGGCTCCCAGCGGTAGCTGAAAGGAGGATTCGCGACAACAGCGTCACATTTCAACTTTTTTGCCGGGTTCATCTCATTTAAGATGTCCCAGTCATTTAGCAGTGAGTCTCCGTGAAAAATTTGAAACTCAGTATCCTTAAACCCATGAAGCAGCATGTTCATGCGCGCAAGGTTGTAAGTTGTTATGTTCTTTTCCTGCCCATATATCTTGCTAATACTGTTTGGTTCAAGATGCTTCTTAACATTAATTAGCAGTGAAGCTGACCCACAAGCGAAGTCCAACAAATTATTAATATACGGCTTTTTGCCTTTGCTGGGATCTTGGCTATCAAGTATAACAATGCGTGACAAGATATTGGAAATCTGCTGAGGAGTATAGAACTCTCCGGCTTTTTTACCTGAGCCTGCCGCAAACTGGCCAATTAAATATTCATAGGCATTCCCTAAAAGATCGGTTTCGTTAGTAAATCCAGAAAGCCCTTCAGCAATTTCAGTTATGATTGAACACAGCATAATATTGCGGGCTTCATAGTTTTTCCCAAGCTTTTCAGAGTCAAGATTGACTTCGGAAAACAAACCTCGAAACGCGCTGTCAAAAGACTCGTTTTCTATAAACTTAAACCCGGATTGCAAAGTTTGTAAAAGATATTTACTTTGAGTGCGGGCTAATTCATATATGTTGCTCCATAGATAGTGAGGCTTGATCACATAGTGAAGCTTGCGGCGCATTTGCTTTTCAAACATTGCCGCATCATCTAAGTTTTGAGCATACCATACTGATAGTGGAGTCAGGACTGATATTTCGATGTCATCACCATTATCTCCGGAAAAAATTTTTTTCAAATTCTCTGCCAGCTGCTCTAAGCTCAAATAATCAGCAATACTTTTTTCTGTTAAAGCTACATCATCTTTGCTTTCTTTTTCCGACTTTACTTTGCTGATATATTCTTCGCATCGCAAATAGTCGCTACCGAGTTCCTTTTTTGCAGCTTCCTCATAGTTGTCAGAGAGGTAACGCAGGAAGAGAAAAGACAACATATAATCGCGGAAGTCATCTGGATTCATGGCCCCGCGCAGTTTGTCGGCTATGGCCCATAGGGTTGCCCCTAGTTGTTTTTGCTGCAAATCGTTCATTCTTGCGCCTCCTGCTCTTGTTCATCTATAAATAGGTTTTGATTAAAATTGTAATCTTCCAAAAAATTGTTTAGTATTCTTTTAAAGTGCTCTTTGTTCTCTTCGACCATTTCTTTGGGGTCGAACAAGGAATAATTACCATGACTCAAAAGGTCGAGTATTCTTTTGTGTACAAGGTCATCTTCATCTTCTCCCTTTCTTATGCACGAAGAAAAATGCGCAAAGCCATGAAAAGACGCGGTCTTTTCTAATATGTTTCTGAGAATATTAAAGTGATATGTATACAACTCACCTGTGTCAGCTGCTTTTTTTAATTCCTTCAGCAGCGCAACATGATGAAAGAACGGAGTTTTTCTTGTATCTTTAAGGATATATGTATCATTTGTAGTGTTTCTTTGCAAAAACATCTGCTCAGCATTACTAATTTCATTGCATAAAACATTGAAAAATAATGCATGGTGCGATGATACAATTACTTTGACGTCATTGTCGCTCATCAGCCTTGCCAAATGGCTTGCGACAGCAATAACATTATTGTCATCAAGCGAGGAAATGGGGTCGTCCACATAAATATATTTTACCCAACTATACGATTCAACTTTATCTACAACTAATTGGACAACGGCAAGGAAGAAACACCATATGAAGATGTTTTCCTCCCCACGAGATATTTTTATATTATCAACCCTTTGAGTGGTGCCGGAAATCAACACATCTCTGAAAAAGCTTATTGCCGAACTCTCATAGTTGATGGTGAAGTCGAAATCAGCATACCTATGAAGCAAAGGGCGGATTCTGCTTTCCATTTCCAAATCTTTGAGTCCCGAAAAAAATCTGGAACTGCTATTTAACTTTAACAAACGCTCAGCATCGTTGTCTAAATCATTATCCCAGTAAAAAAGGTCTTCAGTAAAAGCATTATAGTATAGTGTATCAGCCGTTTTTTCGCCTGTCTCTTCAATAATCTGTTGCCCCAAAGATTTGAACTCCACAGAAAGCCTTGTCTTACCTGTGCCGTTATAGGCAAACAGAACAATGTATTTCTTCTCATCAAGCAGCATTCGAAAAAATCCGGCTATATCTTTGATCGAATCAAATTGCTTTTTATCTTCTATTCTTTTGAGGACATAATCCAATTTTGCAAGCAGCTCATTGGATAAGCCCTGTTTTAAGCTGTATTCATCCGTACCTTTTGGACATTTATAATTTTCAGTAAACAGTTTTTTGTATTGCTGAAAATTAACGTTATTAAGCTTCTTGTTGATAAGCTTTTTAAAATTCTCTTTCGAGAAAGCAGATGGGACGTTTATGCTCATTCGCCCACCTCCTTAATAGAAGGGAACAGACCTTGCATTAAGCCTTTTTTGTGGTTTTTTAGTTCTTCAATCTTTTTGGCTTGCTCTGCTATAAGGTCATCAATGCTGGAAAGGCAATCAGCGATTTTTTGTTGCTCGGCAATATCTGGCAGACCAATTGGCATCTCTGAAATCATTGACATTCTCACGGAATCAACAGAGTTTTTTGCGCTTAACTGCATTACCCTCTGGTGGAACTGTTCCGAAAAATAATAATAAATAAATTTGCAAAGAGCAATCGACGCAAAGTCATATATGCAATAAACTCTTTGGTGAAAATCAAATTTCCCGTTAATATAATGAAAGTTTTTGCCGACACCAACGCCGTCACCGGAAGTTAGAATAGCTTCACAGTCGAACGAGAAGGAATCTATTCTCTCGATGGTTTGAGAGCGGACAAAAAACGGATACTTTCCATCATCAACCTTATTTTGGGTATCCTTATTTCCAGTAGTAATTTTCGCAATATCTTTTATCGAGTACCTGCACCACTCGACACTACCCCTGAACTCCGGAAACCTCCACTCTGGGACAGTTCCGCCTTCAGTGGGAAACAATTTCTGCATTAATCCTTTTTTATGTGACTCGAGAGCCACAAGCTTTTTGTCTTCTGCGTTGATAAGATCGTCAAGCGAAGAAAGGCAATCAGCAATTTTTTGCTGCTCTTTTCTATCCGGCTTTGGCAGCATTATAGCAGAGAACTGGCTATAACTTACCATTTTACCATCTCTTATGCCCTCTAGGTCTTTATTAAGGTCTTGTATAAACCTCCCCGTTTTAAAATAATGTTTGTAGTATTGTTCAACAATTGGAACCCTATTGCGCAAAATAATATATGCCGGGCTACAAATACCATGATATAAAGAATATTCTATTCCGCCTTGAAAAGATCTTAGACTAATGATGAAATCTCCTATTTCCACAACCTTGTAACTTTCAAGACTTTTATCCGTTACCGACACATTATAATCAATCTGATCTCTTGGGATGGCACCATGTTCCTGCGTTATAGCGAGAACCGGAAGATCAGAATTATGGTTCTTATTGCTAATGGGCTCAAATATTGCATCTCCGGTTTCGAAGTTAATTTCGCTATTGATTGCAAACTCCGGGAACCGTAGCCTCGGCGCAAGAGCCGTTTTATTATTATTCATATGCGTTTAACCCCGCAATCACACGTCCACCTGCAAGCTTTTTCAGCAGTGGGATCAAGTCATCCATCAGCTCAAGTTCTTTCTTTGTCCGGTCTCTCCATGCGAGATTTAACGGAGCTAATAAATCACTCAACTTTTCGCCATCAAAAATCATGCGACTCATTACTTCATCTACAAAGGCTTGCAACGATGCAGGCTGTAAACCATGATTGTCGGCGAGCGACGCCATTTCCTTTGCCGATTTTTCATCTTTGAATGCCTTATAACCTTCTTTTATTGCTTTTTCGTCCAGGCCCTTTCCGGCTTCCAAAGTGTTGATATAGGCAATGATATCATCGCGCTCATCCATCATATTTGAACTTGAGCTAAGCAAACCAATGAGCTGTTCACGGCTCATTTTCTCTTTCTTTGGCACATCAGGTTGCGTATACTTTGAAATCAAAGACATGATGTAGTCGTAATCAATTACGGCAGAGGAAAACAGAACAAACTCGAAATCGAGCTGTTCAACGGCAGGGTCTTTGTCTTCAAAACTCTTACCTTGCTGCGCCTTTAATTGTTGGGCGGTTTCAATATAAGCACCACGGAAGGCACGCAAAGTATCCTCTGGCAACAGTTCTTCAATCTTTGACACTTGATCTTTTTTGATATCCGTGTATTGGTCAAGCTGTGTCTTTAAGCGTTGCACTTCTTTGAATTTATTGATAAATTCACTCCGTGCGGCATCTCCTTTAAGATTGCTTACTTGCTCAGCTTTACACTCCAGACCTTGCGATTCCATAAACTTTTCAAGATCGGTAACTGCTTTGCCCAGTTTATCAACGACTACGGGAGCCGGGTCAACAAGCCAAATTTCTTTTGCCCTGGCGCGGTTTTCTTTCCCGGAGAATAATGCAATGGCTTCATCAACATTTTTTTCCTGCCCTCTAAAGTCCAGAATGTTTCCATATGGCTTTGTGTCATTTAGAATGCGGTTCGTTCTTGAAAACGCTTGAATCAAGCCATGATACTTTAAATTCTTATCAACATACAGGGTATTAAGATACTTGGAATCAAACCCAGTTAGAAGCATATCCACCACGATAGTTATGTCAATTTTATTTTTGTGAGGATAGTCCGAGTTTGAGTATTTTTGATCCTTGATGCGTTGCTGTACATCCTGATAATACAAATCAAATTCATTAAGACTGTGATTTGTACCATACATTAAGTTATAGTCATCCATAATGCTTTTAAGGGCCGCCTTTTTCTTCTCCGGCTCTTTTTCATTATCTGCTTTCTCCTGCTGCAAATCTTCTTGCAACTGCTTTACATCTTTGTTCCCTTCGGCGGGCGGAGAAAACACACAGGCAATATTCAGCGGAACAAAGGCTTTTCCCTCGTTTTTGCCGCGTTCGTTCTGTAATGATTTAAAAAGTTCAAAATACTCAATTGCATCGTTAATAGAAGCAGTCGCAAAAATGGCATTGAAGCGTCTGCCGTTAGTAGCGGCGTCATGTTTCGAAATTATCGCTTCCACAATTGCTTTTTTACTAAGAACGCTTGGAGCTTTTGCAGCTTTCTTTACATCCTCAGGTTTAAAATAGTCAATATGAAAGCGGAGAACATTGCGGTCATCAATAGCATTTGTAATTGTATAAGTGTGCAGCTCTTTTTGAAAAACATCTTCTGTTGTTACATAGGAGCCAACTGTACCATCAATTTTTTTATAGGTAGCATTATCTTCAAATATTGGCGTTCCTGTAAAGCCAAAAAGCTGAGCCTTTGGAAAGAAATTCTTGATAGCCTCATGATTATCGCCAAACTGAGAACGGTGACATTCGTCAAAAATAATGACAATACGCTTGTTAGCAAGTTTTGCTAAACGATCTTTATAGGTCAATTCGCCCTTCTTCTTTTTTTCCTGATTACGTTTGCTGTCTTCATCCAGAGCGAGGCCGAGCTTTTGAATTGTCGTAACAATGACCTTATCCCGATAATCATCGGACGTAAGGCGTTTCACCAAGCTTTCTGTGTTGGTATTCTCTTCAACACAACCTTCTTGAAATTTATTAAACTCTATGCGAGTTTGTCGATCTAGATCTTTTCGATCAACAACAAATAAGCATTTTTCTATTTCGGGGTTGTCCTTTAATAGTGTTGATGCCTTAAATGAGGTAAGCGTTTTTCCACTTCCTGTTGTATGCCAGATGTAACCGTTGCCACGATTCTGATCTATGCAGTCCATAATGGCCTTTACAGCATAAATCTGATAAGGACGCATAATCATTAACTTTTGTTCACTAACAACAAGCACCATATAGTGACTAATCAGTTGCCCAAGCGTGCATTTCGGTAAAAATTTCTCTGTAAAATCATAAAGATGCGTAATTTTATTGTTGTTTTCGTCTGCCATTTGGTAGATTGGCAGAAAGCGTTCGTCTGAATTAAAACAAAAATGCTCTTGGGGATTATTTGCAAAATAATATGTATTAGTCTCATTGCTTACAATAAAGAGTTGCATAAAGCAAAGCAATGTATTTGCATAACCATTGCCCGGATCATTTTTATATTCAACGATCTGTTCCATTGCTCTTTTAGGCGAGATTTGGAGTGTCTTAAGTTCCACCTGAACAACGGGAACTCCATTTATAAGTATAATGACATCATAACGGTGATTGCTGTTTTCTGTGTTAATGCGCAGTTGGTTTATAACCTCAAACTCATTTTTGCACCAGTCTTTGATATTGACAAGCGTGTATTGAAGTGGCGTATCGTCATCACGTTTGAAGGTGTTTATTTCTCGTAAAGTTTTGGCCGCAGTGAACACTTCTGGTGTAATAATTGCTTCTTTAAGGCGAGCAAATTCAGAATCACTTAGCTTTACACGATTCAGTCTTTCAAAATGCCCTCTAAAATTAGCTTCAAGCGAGGCCCTATCCCTAATGTCCTCGCGGTACGTGTATTTTAAATCCTGAAGCTTATTAATAAAAGATTCTTCAATTTGCTTTTCAGCTTTCATTATGGATCTCCTCTCAATTTAGTTTTCGCACCAAAAACCGCTGATCCGTAATTCCGATCAGGGCAATCATTTATGTCAATGTATCAAGAGTCTGTCTCTTCAAACTCACAAATATCATCCAGCGTGCAGTTCAGTGCCTTGCATATCTTTCCAAGGACCTCCATCGTAACGTTCTCGCCGCGGTTGAGCTTGCGTATAGAAAACGAGCTGATGCCGGCCTGTTCCATCAGGTCTTTCTTCTTCATATCCTTATCTATGAGGAGCTTCCACAGCCTTTTGTAGCTTGCTTTCATTTAGACACCTCTCCATCATAATGAGAATAAGCAATACAAATATTGTAACACGAATGAGTAAACAAAACAACCAATAATATATTGTTCAATATATTATTGGCGTATGATTTGTTATCGAAAATGAAGTTTTGAGAAACGGAACAACCTAAGCGATAAATAAAGAAGAAAACTGCGGTTTTGCAAATGGTCAAAACCGCAGTTTCATTTTCCGTCTGATGAAATAAGGATGAATAGCCTTAGTCTGGTATATATTCGGCTATATCAGATAATTTGCAATTGAGGATTTTACAAATTGAATCCAACGTGTTGGTCGAGACGGACTCATTCTTTTGCAATCTCAGGATCGTCGAACCGCTGATATTATCATATTCCCCTTTATTCCTCAATGTATAGGTTGTTGCGCCTTTCTTCTTCATCGTTTCCCACAGCGGTACATAAGAAATCAACTTATTCACCCCCCATTACCCTTTACTTTAACTAAATTATGCCCTATAATGGGCATACATACACATGCTCAATATGGGGCATATCACAATGAGGAGTTTAGCTAAAAAAATCAAAGCGGTATGTGAACGTCAACGAGGCAGAAAACAATTACAGGAATTATTGGAGTGCATCATGGTAGATAATGAAAGCCGGAAAGAGCAGCAAGTAAAGGACAAGATAAAGTCTCTTAATAAGCAACGGGCTACTTTACCCATTGTTTTTATAATATTTGTTGGCATATTAGTTTTTTCTCCAGCGGCTGAAACAGAAGCGCTGTCTGTCCGATTGTCCGTGTCCTGCTCTGCGATTCTTTTACTATGCAGCGCGGCTTTTGTGCTCTCATTCCGGGGCTCATTATTATTGCTCATCGCGGCAACAAGCATTATAACGGTTCTGCATGGCATGGGCCAAATACGCTTTGAACTGTTTTTGATTCTTTTCCTGATAAATATCGGGACGTTTTTCATCTCCAGCACAACCGGCAAGGCAATCATCCGTTCATTTACTAACGAGATTGATGAAACAAACCGCCTGAAAATAGAAGCAACAATCGACAGCTTAACGCAGCTTCTAAACCGCAACGGCTTGGAGCAGGCAGCCGGAACCACTTGGGCTCTTTGCAAGCGAGATAAAAAGAATGTCGGCGTCATCCTGGCGGACATTGATTATTTTAAAAGCTATAATGACACTTTGGGACACCCAGAGGGCGACAATATATTAAAGCAGGTGGCGGAAAGCATAAAAAGCTGCTTCAGGCGAGACACAGACATTATAAGCAGAATCGGCGGAGATGAATTTTTGATTTTTCTATCGGATATAAACGATGACCATGTACTGGAAATGGCGCAATCCCTTTCTTCATCCATAATTAATTTGAAAGTCAAAGCCGCTTCGGAATACAATCCCTGCGACTTCTTATCCATAAGCATGGGTATTGCAACGAGTTTACCGCAGACAGACGATTTGTTGATCGATCTTTATAAAACTGTGGATGAAGCGCTGTACAGCGCTAAAAAGGCTGGAAGGAATCGCATATCTTTTAATGAAAAAATTATACAAATCGGAGCTTCCATAGATGAATCGTTTCCCGTTGATGTATTAACGGCAAGCGTTATCTGCAGGGATAATGAAGGCTGAAAGATTGTATGAAATTATACTTGTGAGGGTAGCAACGTGGCTAAGAAAAAGAGCAGAAACAAAACAGCAAAGCAAAAAGTGGCTGAAAATGCCATCAGAAAAATTGCCAAACGTGAAGGCGTTTCAACGGAATACGTAAGAAAGCAGATGCAGATTGCTATGATAAACGGTTTATGCAGCATCGACCCAAAGGTCAAGGCGTTTTGGGCCGCTGTCCCCCGTGAAAAAGAAGTGCCTACGCCTGAAGAACTGATTATATTTATTTCTGAGACGATCAAACGTAAAAGTTGATCCGCGTAAGCAACTGGTTTAAGGGACCAACGCAACTACAAAAGAAATCGCCGCCCACGGGATTGTTCCCGCAGGCGGCGTTGTCATTGAAGTCAGCTTTCAAACGGTCTGTATACCGTGACCGCTTTCAGATATTTCTCTGGCTCTCCATTCAGAATTAAATCGGCGTATGCTTTCGGATCATTATAGATTAGCCAATCCAGTTCCGACCGTTCAAATCGGTTGTCAGCAATCTCGTTTTCGACTGCTGTACAGTTAATGAATATCATCGTGCCGTCACCGAGCCGCAGCTCCACACAGCCTGTATCCATATTGAATTTGCAGGATATGATGTTTTTCATGTTCTTACCTCCCCGATTGTATTCCGTTTTTCCTCGCCAGCTCACTTGCCGCCTTACGGCGTTTCTCGCTATATGGCGCTGTCAATTTGAAGCCGAACCGGCCTTTATTGATTTCAAAGGTCAGACCGCCCTGCTCGTCATCGTCGGTCTGTTTACAGAGGTCTGGATAATCTGCCGCATACTTTTTCAGCCTGTTTTTTAGATCGGAGTTATGGGTCTGAACTTCAATGATGCTGATCTGTTCGTTAAAGAAGATATAAGTTGTTTTCTGACGCTTGGTAAGTCCTGTTTTCATAATAGCTCCTTTTTAAAAAATTAGTATAATTTGGGGGCATTTTCTTCGGCTCTTGAGCTGAGAAAAGCCACTGATTTTTTTACAGCAAGCGTTCAAATGATGTGCTGTTCATTTTGAACGCTCTAAACGGATAATTTGCGTTTTTTCCGGCTCTACACGGCATCAGCGTGAAACCCGGTCACGTCGCTGTCTAACCACACGTTTCTGCTCTTTCTCGGCCTGCTCCTGCCGTTTGGCCGATTCCACGGTAGCCGTCACGCGCTCCGGGCCATAGGCACGGCTGACGCGCTCAAAATTTTCAGCCACATCCCGCAAAGACCGATTTTCGGCGAGGACATCTTCCAGCCTGTCAGAAAGCGTATTATTTTTGCTGACCTCACGCGCATATGAAGATTGCAGTCGCTCAAACTTGCTGACAAGGTCAAGGTAGGCGTGATATACTGAGCGCAGGACTTTTACGATTCCCGCAAGAAGGGGTTTGATTTTTTTCTCCCGGTAGGTTCTGGCGCTTTCAAGTGCCCCAGCCTCCGGTAGTATTTTTTCCGGATCATCGGAATACTGTGCGGCCAGCTTTTCCATGTTTTTAAGTTTCGGAGCAAGATCATTCAGCCGGGCTTTTGCTTCCTTGGTCTCATTTTGAGCGTCACTTTTTTCTTCCTGAAGATGAGCGATTTCGGCCTGCGTCTCGGTTTTGGCAACATCCAGTTCTTCAAGCCGTCGCTGCTCCTGCTCGACCTTGAACTGTGTCACGGTCAGGTGCTCCTCAGAGCTGCCGCGTTCACCACGCTCCACATCGTCATAACCGGCGGCTCGCATGAAACGGAAGAAATCATCCTGAAGAACACTATAGGATTTTCGCAGCACCGGCTTGCCGTTTTTTTGTAATAGCGGGCTACCGTCGTCATCCAGTGCAGGTTTGGAGAGCCACTTCTTGCTGCTGCTCACCTGCATAATGGTTTCCTTGACCGCGCCGACAAGAGATGTGTCTTTGCATCGCTTCGACCAAAGGATTTGTTTCTCCACGACGGGGATATATACGACGTGCATATGATAGTGATAAACATCCTGTTCCAAGGCTTCGGACATGGCCCTATTGCGTTCGTCGGCATGCATGACGGCTGAGAGGATATACTGCTCACCGCCGACGATCTCCGAGGCGGCTCTGTATGCGTCTGTATAAAAATGTTTGGCAAATTCATAGCCGCCATGATTGTGGAAGTATGCTGAGTTTACATCGAAGATCAGCTCGCCAAACAGGTTGGCATCCTCTTTCAGGCCACGTGTAGAAATCACCTTGTCTGCTTCCATTTGAGCGAACATCTTTTCATAATCATCAGCGGGTGTTTTGAAATGTATATTAAAATCGGAGCGTTCCGGTACAATATCCGGATTTGTGTAGGATTCTTTTTCGCGTTCATTATGTCGTTGCGTGTTGCCGATTTTTGCATTTGACAGGTTGACATTCCTTGCGCTGACACGGTCAACACCATCATTTCTTGCCATAGGCGTTTTACCTCCATCCTTGAGCCTGCATATACGCTGAGCACCATCGGGGAACGCACTTTTTCAAAGTGTAATAACCCACTATGACACTTTCATCCCTGCGGGCTGCAAAGTGCCGTGGGCTGCCTGTGGGCAGAGGGCAAGTTTGCGGCTTCTGCGGAAGCCTCTGCCGTGTCTGCATGTGGCACCCACATTGCAAATACGGCACGGCCAGCGGTTCTGCTTTACGAAGCATCCCGCCGTTCACAGGCAGAGGAAATCTGTGATATTTCCTCCGCCTGTCCGCAGTACAATCTGCGGATTGTGCCGCGGGGACGAAGGTACGCTTTGTCTTCCGTGACGGTCGTGTCGATGGTGACGGTGTTTTCGTTACCGCCGCCGCTCCCTGAAACATCGTCACGACCGTCACGATCGACACGCCTCGTTAGGAATAAGCGTGAGTCTGATGAATCTCCCAGAGTGGGTTCGGCTGCTCTCATAGCGGATGCCGTGTTCCTGCATAAGACGGCCAGCATTTACGTTTAACCGTAGGGTAAGTACGTTGGGTTTTATATCCAGACCGAGCGTAGCCACAAGTTCCGTTGGACTGCCGTACCATTCCGGGTTCTCTACCGGCACCAGCCGGGAAACAAAATCCAAAATTGGATCAGCCGGAGCCTTCCAAAGCTCTGTCTCCGCTCGCTCCAATTCCCAGGACAGATGCTCGGGATCGCGTCTCAGATAAAGTCGCTGATCCTGCTGATCTCGCCCGGAAATATCCAGCGTTGCCGTATCATCGGTGCGGTTTTCTTTTTGTAGCAGAAATGCTCCATCCGCCGCGCCCAGAAGTCCATTGGTACCGGAGATCATATCAAACTTGTCGTCGGCCTGTTGCTTTCTCGTGTGATGTACCAGCAACATACAAAGACTGTTGCGGTCAGCCAGCTGCTTGAGCTTCCCAACCACCTCATAGTCGCTGGCGTAACTGATCTTTTCACCGCCTGCTTCCCGGATTTTCTGAAGTGTGTCAATGATAATAAGCCTGGTATTGGGGTGCTCCCGCACGAATTTCTGAAGCTGATCTTCAAGACCTGAATTGAGCTGCTTGGCATAGATTGCAAAATGCAGATCGTCTGTTCCCTCTATGCCGAACATCCGAAATAAGCGTTCCTGCAGTCGGCTATAATCGTCCTCCAGAGCGAGATATAGCACTGTTCCCTTATGGACCTGATAATTCCAGAGCGGAAGCCCCATACTGACATGATAAGCAAGCTGGGCCATCAGAAACGATTTACCGACCTTCGGTGCTCCCACGAACAAATACGTTCCCATACAGAGAAGTCCATCAATAATGTACGGTCTGCTTTGGTAGACATTTTCATAGAGTTCGTTCATGGATACTGTATTAAGATAGGCCGGGTCGTTCATTCGCTGCATCATCCGCAGCATGTCTTCGTAATTTTTCTCTGGGGGATTGTTTTCAAAAATTTCTTCTGCTATACTTTGTTCAGAGCTTTTGGAAAGCGGCTGTTCCCCGTCTGTTGGCGCAGGCGGAACCGGGACAGCCGGTTTTTCTTTTTCAGTCGCCATTCGTCTCATCCTTCATACCGCCCATGATGGTGGCAATCATATTGATCGTATCCAACAGTTCATCGTTCACACAGTTCCCTGGCTCAATGCGCCGAAGTTCTGTAAGCACCGCTGCGAGCTGATCACGCAACGCTTTGTATACGCGGGGATTGCCTTGTACCACCACATCCTTACAAAGCAGTCTCCTGATGATGTAGTCCTGCTTGGTCAAGCCGGTGAGCTTAACCGCAATCTCAATTTGTTCGTCCTCTTCCGGCGATACCCGGAAAGCCACGGTTTTGTTCCTCCAGCGGTTGTGTTCATCTCGATTTTTCAGTGACATTGTTAAGCCCCCTTCTGTGTTCTTTCCATATTGAGTTTATCTGCCATGTCCGTTTGCCGTGTCGGAAACAGATGGGCGTAGCGGTAAGTTATGTCGATGCTCTCATGGCCCACTCGGTCGGCAATTGCCAGAGCTGTGAAACCCATATCAATCAGAAGCGATATGTGACTGTGACGAATATCGTGGATTCTGATCCTCTTTACCCCGGTTTCCTTGCAACCACGCTCCATTTCGTGCTTCAAGTAGTGCTTGGTGATAGGAAAAATGCGGCTGCCCAGCTCGGCACCGTAGAGTTGTTTCAGATAGTCCTGCATTTCCTCGCAGAGAAACTTCGGCATTTTGATGACCCGATTGCTCTTCGGCGTTTTGGGCGTCGTAATGACATCTTCACCTTTAAGCCGTTGGTAGGACTTATTAATCGTCACTGTCTCGGCTTCAAAATTGAAGTCCGCAGGAGTCAGCGCCAGCAGCTCCCCCTCACGGATACCGCACCAGTAGAGCATTTCAAAAGCGTAGTAGGAGATCGGCTTTTCCATCATGGCATCGGCAAATTTTAGATACTCGTCTTTTGTCCAGAACAGCATTTCCCATCTTTCCTCCGTACCCATGTTCCCCGCTTTAGCCGCTGGATTGATTTGCAGTCCATAGTACTTGATAGCGTGATTAAAAATACAGCTGAGTTGGTTATGTACGGTTTTCAGGTAAGTTGTTGAGTATGGTTTGCCTTTGAAGTCCGTCAGACTGCGGATTTCATTTTGCCAGTCGATGATGTCTTTTGCAGTGATTTCCGACAGCTTCCGCTTTTTGAAATACGGGAGAATTTTCTTCTGAATAATGCTCTCCTTGGTCAGCCAGGTATTCAGTTTCAACTTGGGCTTGATGTCCTTTTCATACAGCGCCACAAAGCTCTCAAAGGTCATATTCACATCTGCCTGCTTCTGCATCAAGAATTCCCGCTCCCATTCCTGTGCTTCCCGTTTGGTAGCAAAGCCGCGCTTGAGCTTTTGCTGGTGTTCACCCCGCCAGTCGATATAGCGGAATTGTACATACCATGTGCCATTGTCTTTGTTTTTAAATGCTGCCATCAATTTGCCTTCCTTTCATACTGGTTTCGGGTTCCATAAAACTTTTCATAGAAGAACTTTCGGTCAATCCGGCCGGTAATGGTAATACAGCCGGTTTTCTTCAGTTCCTCATTCATAGCCCGGATGAGCTTGTAAGCATATGGTTTGGAAACTCCCAGCTCTTTGGCAACCTCATCCACGCGCATGAACATCTGCCCTGTCATCTAAATTTCACCTCTATTTTTTGCTAAACATATTCGCTTAGTGCTTTCTTCGATTATATTAAACTTATTTGTTAAAGTCAAGCGGTTTTTCTAAAAACAATTAAACTTTATTGTTTAGATTATCTTGACTGCCATTAAACATATATGCTATACTGTCTGCAAGAACAAATTCTGATTGGAGTTGGCTGTTATGGCGATTGGTGAGAGAATCCATTTCATCCGCAATCTACGCGGAATGACCCAAAAGTATCTTGGTATGCTGGTGGGTTTCCCGGAGAAAACCGCCGATATCCGTATGGCACAGTACGAATCCGGCACCCGGACACCAAAGGCCGACTTGACACACAAATTGGCCCAGATTCTAAAAGTCTCACCGAATGCTCTGGATCTGCCTAACATTGATAATAAAATTGGTTTGATGCACACACTGTTTGCGCTGGAAGACATTTACGGCATTAAGATCAGCGATATCGACGGGGAAGTGTGTCTGAGGTGAATATTCCGGCTCTATAGGACCAGCAGTCCGGCGAGTGAGAGCCACTGTTCCGGAGCCTTAGAGCCACCGTTCCGGGCATGAGCGCCACCCTTGTATAATGAGAGCACGCACACCGTGCGAATTATTTTCAGGGAGGTCTTTTCATGACCCAGTACCGAGAGATCCTGCGCCTGTTTCAGGCCGGGCTCAGTCAGCGAAGCATTGCAGCAGTCTGCCAATGCTCCAGAAACACTGTGGCAGTAGTTATTCAAAGGGCAAAGCACGCAAATCTCAAGTTTCCGTTGGGCGTTCAAACAGACACCGAGTTGGAAACCATTCTCTTCCCGGAAAAGTGCATTCAGCCGTCCGGGAGAAAGATGCCGGATTATGAGCGCCTTTCTAAGGAACTTACTCGCAATGGTGTTACACAGAAATTGCTTTGGATGGAATATTGCGAGGAATGCCGGCAAGCGCAGCAGCAGCCGTTCATGTACTCTCAGTTCTGCTATTACTTCCAGCAATATGCCGAGAAGGAACATGCCACCATGCACATCCCCAGAAAGCCCGGAGACCGCATTGAGGTAGACTGGGCCGGAGATAAGCTGTACATGGTGGACCGGGATACCGGCGAGGCCATTCCGGCGTTTTTGTTCGTCGGCGTTTTGTCGTTCAGCATGTACGCATACGCAGAAGCGTGTTCCAGCATGAATATGGAGAACTGGATCGGCGCTCACGTCAATATGTTTCGATACTTCGGCGGCAGTGCAATCATGCTGGTCCCAGACAACCTCAAGACCGGCGTAGACCATACACAGGACTGGTATACCCCACAAATCAATCGTACCTATCACGAATTGGCGGAGTACTACAATACTGCCGTGGTTCCTGCGAGAGTGCGCAGGCCAAAAGATAAGAGTGGCGCAGAAGGCACCGTGGGTGTGGTATCCACCAGAATCATTGCCGCTCTGCGCAACCGTAAGTTCTTTTCTCTGCACGAGATGAATCAGGCAGTCCGTGAGAAACTGGAAGAACACAATCAGGCACCCTTCGCAAAAAGGGAGGGCAGCCGGAGTAGTGTCTTTCAGAATCAGGAAAAAGCTTTCCTGCAGAAACTACCGACTGCCCCATTTGAGCTGGCACAGTGGAAAGTAGCCACCGTCCAATACAATTATCACATCTCGGTAGATAAAATGCAATATTCCGTGCCGTACGAATATATCAAGCAAAAGGTAGACGTACGGCTTACCAAAAATACGGTGGAGATGTTCTTCAATCAGAACCGCATTGCCTCCCACCGGCGTCTGTATGGGTATCCCGGTCAATACAGCACCGTCGAGGCACACATGCCGGAAAGTCATCAAAAATATCTGCAGTGGAATGGAGAACGGTTCATCCAATGGGCTGAGAAGATTGGCCCGTCCATAGCCACTGTAGTCAAATCCATTCTGTCCTCCTACAAAGTCGAGCAACAGGGATATCGCAGCTGCATGGGTCTCTTAAAGCTGGCGGACAAGTATTCTGTCGAGCGCCTTGAGAACGCATGCAAACGCGCTCTCAGCTTCACACCACAGCCCAGCTTCAAGAGCGTCAAAAACATTCTGGTCACTGGACAGGATAAGCTGGTGCCTGAGATGACAGCCACGAAAGACGATGGCAATGCGCACGGTTACATCCGTGGTGCTGCGTACTATGGGAGGAACAAGTAATGTTGAATCAACCAACTTTTGAAAAGCTCATCCAGATGCGTATGAGTACCATGGCGGATGCGTATCGCCAGCAGTCAGAAGATCCTGCGGTGGCAAACCTGCCCTTTGAGGATCGCTTCGGGATTCTGGTCGATGCGGAATATTGGAGCCGCCACAACAATCGGCTGAAGCGAAACATTCGCAAGGCTACACTGGACCAACCGCAGGCATCCCTGGCAGATATCAACTACACAGCGGGACGGCTGCTGGATCGAAAACTCATACAGTCGCTGGGTATCGGCCAGTACATTCAGGAGCAGCACAACATGATCATTCTCGGCGCTACCGGCAGCGGCAAGACATACCTGAGCTGTGCCTTTGGGATGGAAGCCTGCAAGCAGGGCTTTACCGTGCGGTATGTACGGCTGCCGGAACTTTTGGAAGAGCTGGCCATTGCCAGGGGCGAAGGCTGCTTCAAAAAAGCCATCACGCAACTCAAGAAGGTGCAGTTGCTCATCATCGACGAATGGATGCTGATTTCACTGACGGAAACAGAGGCAAGGGATCTGTTGGAACTCATTCATGCCCGGCACAAGCGGGGCTCCATCATCTTCTGCTCGCAGTTTGAGCCTACCGGCTGGTATGGGAAATTCCCGGAGGCAACGATAGCCGACGCTATTCTGGATCGCATCGTTCACGACTCCTACACCATTGAAATCAAGTCGGCAGATCAGGAGCACCAGGCTTCTATGCGTGAGATCTACGGACTGGATGCTCAGATAGCCAAGTAAGACTGGCTCTCATCTCCGGAACACTGGCTCCGGGCGGCCGGAACGGTGGCTCTCAACCGCCGGACCGGCTGCTCCCGGAAGCCGGAATATTCATCTGAGGCTTGATAAACATAGGGGCACAATATATGCGGACATGTTTGGGATGTTCTACGCCTGGCGGCAAGAGGCCGCAAAACTTGAAAACGGAGAAATAACAAAAGAAGAATACGATCAATGGCGCTACAGATATCCGGAATTCGATACCACTCAAAAATGGGTAAAGGTTCCTCCTCAAGATTTAACCGATGCGTTGATAAAAGAACTGAACAAATAAAAAATGGCTCTGCTGACTTCTTTCCAGAAAATCAGCAGAGCCGTTTGGCTCATATATAGGATTAGATTGATACAAATCTCGGCTTACCTGCAAACCCACAGCAATGTGGAGTAAAACAAAGTAAATCCGGTTTTGCATCTGCTATCAAACTGCTATCAATCAAGTGAGTGTTGCCACAAAAACTGCTATTTTTCCGGCTCTACAGCCGGTTTTTTCGGGTTTTGGACACAGATTACTTATTCCCACTCGCTCCTGTTAAGCGTATTCTAAACAGTTTTGCTTATGAAATTTGGCTTGGATTATTTGCAGTATTTTCATTATTCAGGTAGTTTGGGCTATCTGATTTTTCGTTGCCATGGTGTTGCCACGGCATATGATCATCTTTATCTTTAACGTGACTGATTATAGACCGTGAACGACGTCCAAATCAAGAACTTTCTTTCGCTCCTTCCAATCAAGCATTTAAACGCTCAAAAAGTTATAGAACTGTTTAAAGTGATTTGGATAAAGAAACGGTGTTGTCGGACTCCTGTTATCAAAAAAATATCAAGCGTGTATTAGCAATGGTCGCATTATTCTCGCATCGCGGAGGGGTCGCGTGTTATTGAACTCAGCCTTCACGCAGTCTGGCGCTGATGTCCGAAGAACTGTAAAGCACTCTCAAAACGGTAACTTCCGCTTCACCGACCACATAAACGGCGGAGTAGTTGTCCACCAAAAGCTACCGCATACCGTGGTTGCGCTCCGGCTCGGAATCGAACAGCTTACACCGTTCCGGGAAAGTACCAAGCGATTCAATAGCGGCGGCGATGCGGTCATACTGCCCCATTGCCGTATCGGGTGATTGCAGACTGGAAGCGATATAATCGTAAATCACTTCCATATCGTCCAGCGCTTTTCCGGTAATTCTTACCCGGTACTTTTTCATCTGTGGCTATCTCGAAAAGCGGTAAAAGCGGAAAAAGCGTCCTGTACGTTCCCAGCCTCAATATCATCTAAGCCTGCCTGCAGTGCCGCGTGAAGCTCAGCTGCAGTCATATTGTCCGCATTGATAGCGGCAGGAGCTTTGGGCAGAGACACGGCAAACGGAATGCCCCCCGTCAGGCTGATCTGGCGCAGATACATATCAATCGCGGTCGCCATGGGGATGCCAAGCTGTTTTAACACGTCCTCCGCCTGTTGCTTGATTGCAGGATTGACCCGCAAGTTCAAAGTTGTACTTTTTTCCATGTGACCAGCTCCTCGCCTGTATTGTAACGCATACAGCGTTACATGTCAAGCAGCTAAATTAGCACCTTATCCGATCACAGTAAAAATGTGTTGAAAAAACGTTAGCATAGTAGGAATTTAAGGCTCGAAATTGCTGATTTTCAAGGCGTTCAGAATAACTCAAATTATTCCAATCGACATTCTAATTCTAACAACTTCCCCGTGGAGATCCTTTAGCTAGTATACCATGTCTGAGGTCAGTGTCTAATTTGTTTAAAAAACCAGCATGTAGAAAAAATCCTGGGGGCTCAGCGCTTTTAGATCTTTGTAGAACAGCTCATTGGTCTATTCTGTCAGGTTAGCTCTGCATCAGGATAAGCCGGTTCAGTGTATATGATTACCTGCTCACTTATTATTCCATGCTTCAGCAGAAGCAGTACACCCACTCCTATAATATCTCTGAGGCCTTTATAGAAGAGCTAGAATATCGTCTAGGAAGATATTCTGATCGGACGGAATATGATTGAGCGTATCATCAAAAAGTTGATATTTATCTCTCTGTAAATCCAGTATTTTTTCCTCTATGCTGTCTGAAATAATCATTTTATACACTGTAACGTTATTCTTCTGCCCTATTCGGTAAGCACGGTCGGCAGCCTGTTCTTCGGCAAAGGGATTCCACCAAGGATCATAAATGATAATATCCTGTGCGCTTACAAGGTTCAAACCCGTACCGCCGGCCTTGAGACTGATTAGGAAAACTCCATTTTCAGCTTTTTCAAAATCGTCCACCACACTCTGGCGTTCCCTCGTCTGCCCGTCTAAATAAAAAATGTGGTAGCCGAATCCCTCTAGTCGTTTTCTAATAAACGCCAACATTTTTGTAAATTGACTGAAAATTAATATTTTATGGTTTGATTCATACAAATTGCTTACATATGCTTCCAGAACATCCAGTTTTGCTGATTTCTGAAGGTTATCAACATTGACCGAACTACTTAGTAAACCTGTATGGCAACAGCATTGTCGCAGCAGTAATAAGCCTTTTAGTGCCATGGCACTACCGATGTTTCCCTGTAGTGAAAGCTGCCTACGAACGGCAAGCCGTATACTGTTATATAAGTCGCGTTCTTCATCGCTGAAATCGCAATAGACCATTTCCTCAGTTTTCGATGGTAAATCGGAGAGGACATCCTTTTTTGTACGTCTCATGACAAATGGTTTTAACAGCTTATGCAATTCCATATAATTCAGATTATTGCCATACCTCATTACAAAGAACCGCTTGCTGTATATAACGCCAGGATTCAGAATATCTAATATATTCCAAAGCTCTTCGATGTTATTCTCAATGGGGGTTCCTGACAGACCTATTCTCGTCGACGCCCGTAGTCGCTTTAGCGTGATACTGGATTTTGTGTGATAATTCTTTATGTGTTGTATCTCATCAAATATAACGCAATCCCAAAAAATGCTCGATAAAATATCTATGTCGTTTACCGCTGTAAGATACGTTGTGATACAAATATCGAACTCTGTATTCTTTATATCTCTGTCCGCACCGTGATAGATCAGTAGGGTGAAACCATCCGAAAATTTTTCTATTTCCCGATGCCAATTTGTTATAAGGGTCACCGGCACAATAATCATCGTCTTACGTATCGTTTTTCTTACTTCAGACTCAGACAGTAATGCAATAACCTGTAGCGTCTTGCCTAACCCCATATCATCGGCAAGACAACCGCCTAATCTATTTTTCACCAGCCACTTAAGCCATTTTACCCCATCTATTTGATAAGGTCTTATGATGCTGGAAATTCGTCCTGGTAATTCCACTGTAATGTCAGTATACTCAATAAAATGGGAAATATTATCCCCCGTTTCATCTGCGATGTGCATAGCAGACAAGAGGTAACGCTTCGGCAGCCGCATTTTTCCATCTTCAACAACTATGTTGCTTAAATTTGCATAAAAACTGTCGGGAAGTGCGAATACCTTTCCGTCAATATTAACCTCTTTTCCTGTTGACAGGATATCCATCCTATTAACCATATCATAGACTTGATCTTTGTAAATATATTGCAATTTTATGTCAAACCAATCTTTATTTGACGATGCAATAGCAAACTTCATATCAAAATCATCTTTACTCGGCTTAGACAAGATGAAAATATTATTTTTTCTCAGTTCATTCTGTATATCCGACAGCTTTTTCATGCCATTGTATAAGTAGGTGTCAACTGTTTTCTTCTTAAAGCCAAATCCCGCGGCTTTTGTAAGGAGCGTTCTTTCCTCGCCGTATTTCCTGACAATCCGTCCATTCTCACTTTCAAAAATTTCAAGTGTTGAGCCGTAGGGGATGTTATGCCCACAATAGGAAAAAACCACATGATAAATATCGTCATCGGTCTGATCTTTTACCAGGTGCAGCTGTGGTGTCATATCATCGTTAACGCCTCCGAAAACCAGCGAATCGTCGATATACAACTTTCGTCTGCGGCTGTCAAAGCAGATTGTCCCAGAAGGCAGTTTCGTCACCCTTACAGTTTTTCGCCTGGCAACTTCGTCTTCCTCGATTCGCATTGATATGTCATCGATCAGAACTAGCTTGTTTTTTTCATTTGAACAATATAAGATGTGCTTGTCCAAACAGCCTTTAACAAATTCGTGAAATACAGTGGAAGATACATAGTAGCTGTGCTTATTTATACAAATTATATCCTTGGATAACCAGCTTTTCAGCTTGTCAAATTCGCCTGTGCTCAAATTGTCAACACAGTCAGGCATATCTTCAATGCAAAGGAACTGGAGATACCCTCCGCGATATTTCCCGTCTTTATTATAAACATTTTTGCATAATGCAGTTTCAAATGTACACAAGCCGTTCCGACGAACAGAAGAAATGGAAATTATAAAAATAATATCTGACATATTATTCAAAAAAGTCCTCATTCGAGGCAATCATCAACTTATACATCTTTTCTTTATGCTCCTTACTGCACTGCCTTGCCGGAACCGTCTGAACTTCATCGGGACTGAATTCTTTCATATAGCACATTTCCGGGAAATAGTCGGCTCTGCAACCACCGCCGCAAATATATTTCAGTTCACATTCTTTGCATGGTGCCAAGTTGTTGACATTTGATACGTCGCGGGCTCTTTCTGCCAGCTCCATAATATGCGCAAAACAATCCGAATGGATATTTGCATAACTCGCAACACGCGAAATCTGACTGCAAAAATACACGTCTCCCACGGAGGAGATGTTTAGTCCGCCATATCCACAGTTGTTGAAGATCGTGTGACCTTTGAGATTGGACACTAACCCTTGCACGTCGTCATCTTCCCCATATATTGATTTGCCAATGTGGTTTATCGCGTTATAGTAAGTTTCCCTCATCTCTTTTACTTTTGCCTCTGAGATAGTTCTACCCGGAATCAGACTATAACTAAAGCGGAAGCTGAGGTTCTTATCTTTGTGTTTTACAAGCAAGTCCTTTGCAAACTCAATATAACGGGTATCATTTTCAATTGCCTCTTCAAATGGCGGAGTCACGGCAATTTGCACTGTAAAGTTGTTTGCTAAAAGCTTATTTACCGTATCCAGCGCTTTTTCAAAAGCCAATGGACCTCTTATCTTTGAATTGCTCTTTTCATCATACCCATCAATGCTAATCTGAATTTTCTTCACAGGGACTTTCTTTAGAAAGTCTATCAATTCTTCGCTCCACGATACTCCATTACTGAAGAGTGAAATCTTTAGGCCTGTGTCACTGATCGCACTTATTATCTCAAGCAAATCCCCTCTGGTAGTAATTTCACCGCCAGTTAGTATAACTTCCTTTCCCCCATAATTCCGAAAGTCCTTGCAAATACCGCAGATTTCCTTGATTGTCAACTCATTTTCATTCTCAGCGCCCGAGAACATATAACAATGAGGGCACCTCAAATTGCATTTATTGGTCAGACACAGCTGCAGCGAAGTATAGTCGCAAATATCGACCGTAGAACCGTTTTCCAGTTGCTTTGCTTCGATCTGCACCAGAACAGAAATGATGTCGTCGATATTGTCCTTATATTCCGAAACGATTTCTCCCACTGTGTAATGACAATATATTTTGCATAATATTTCCACCTGCAACTTGTTGTCCATAACAATCCATCTTCCAATATTATACATAACCGCGATTGTCTTATCGTCGTACTCCACAAGCTTATATTCAGGCAAATTATATCGCTTTTCCAGATCTATATCCATGCTCTTTTCCATCGTGTATTATTCTCCAATCGTATATAAGAAAAGGGCATGTGAGAACTGCACCTACGCACAGCTACTCTCATGCCCAAATCCTTTTTCAAATCAGCCGCCATTAGGATTGGCTTTGCAGGTTGCAAAACAGTAACTATAGTTGCTATGCTTCTGCCGTGCCTTAACCGTCCAGCAAATCGTAAGCTTCTTCATCTGAATCCCCCTTCTCTTTATATTCATATAATGTGTACCCGAAAATATTGATATTTGTGATATTTATTACTGGTTTATTATACCATGTATACAGGCTAAAATCAACTTCTTTTGCAATTTTCTCTAAACCGTTCTCAAAAAACAGTGGAAAGCCTCCTAAACCCAGTATATTTCATAATTTGAAGGCTAATTCGTTGTTCTAATTCAATTTTTAGCCCAACGCTTGACGCGGTAACGGCCTTCAAATACTTTTCCTAGGCACAGTTCAAAATTAGATTAACATTTGTTGCCGGGGTATTGTAACTCTGATAGTCTAGTCCTAACCGCTGATATAGTCATCTCGTTTTAAATGGAGACGCAGTCAATAGGAATCAGCACACCGTCCGCCCGCCATACTTCCACACAACCTGTGTCCATATTGAATCCACATGAGAAGATTTTCATAGTTACTACTTCCACATTTTTTCAACGGGCAGCTCGGCTGAAAGTCCGGTTTGAGGCCCGTTTGCGTTCCTTTTCGGCCTGCTCCTGCCGCTTGACCGCTTCCACAGTAGCCGCTACCTGCTCCGGGCCATAGGCGCGGCTGGCGCGCTCATAATTTTCAGCCACATTCCGCAAAACTTTATTTTCGGAGAGGACACCTTCCAGCCTGCTGAAAAGCGTGTTATTTTTGTTAACCTCCCGGTTATAGGAAGCTTGCAGCCGCTTAAACTTGCTGGAAAGATCAAGATAGGCGTTATATACTGAACGCAGAACTTTCACGATTCTTGCAAGAAGAGGCTTGGCCTTTTTCTCCCGGTAGATTTTTGCGGTTTCCAGAGCCGCGGCCTTCGGGAGCAATTCTTCCGGATCATCGGAAAACAGTGCCGCCAGTTTCTCCATGTTTTTAAGTTTCGGGGCAAGGTCGTCAAGCCGAGCTTTTACTTCATTCGTTTCGTTTTGGGCGTTGGATTTTTCTTCCTGAAGATGTACGATTTCGGCCTGCGCCTCAGTTTTGGCCATATCCAATTCTTTAAGCCGGTGCTGTTCCTGCTCGACCTTGAACTGAGTCACGGTTAAATGTTCCTCGGAGCTGCCGCGTTCACCGCGCTCCACATCGTTATAACCGGCAGCCCGCATAAAGTTGAAAAGGTCATCCTGCAAAACGGAGTAAGATTTTCGCAAAACCGGCTTGCCTGCTTTCGTCAAAACGAGGTTTCCATCGGCATCTATTGCCGGTTCGGACAGCCACTTTTTGCTGCTGCTCACCTGCATGATGGTTTCCTTGACTGTGCCGACCAGAGACGGGTCTTTGCATCGCTTCGACCAGAGAATTTGTTTCTCCACAACGGGGATATATACGACGTGCATATGGTAGTGGAAAATGTCCTTCCCCAACGCTTCAGACATGGCCCGGTTTTGCTCGTCTGCGTGCATGACGGCTGAGAGAACGTACTGCTCACCGCCGACAATCTCCACGGCGGCTCTGTATACGTCGGCATAAAATTGCTTGGCAAATTCATAACCGCCGTGATTGTTGAAGTATGCCGAGTTCACATCGAAGATCAACTCGCCGTACAGGTTGGCGTTATCTTTCAGACCCCGTGTGGAAATTACTTTATCTGCTTCCATCTGAGTGAACATCTTTTCATAATCATCAGTAGGTGTTTTAAAATGGATATTGAAAACGGAACGTTCCTGTACGATATCCGGATTTGTGTAGGATTCTTTTTCACGCTCATTATGTCTTTGCGCGTTACCAATTTTTGTGCCTGACAGGTTGACGTTTCTTGCGCTGATTCGGTCAACACCATCATTTCTTGCCATAGGCGTTGCACCTCCATTTTCGAGTTTGCATAAACGCTGTAAGTTTTCGGGGAACGCACTTTTCCAAAGTGTAATAACCCACTATGACACTTTCATCCGTACCGGCTGCAAAGTGCCGTGGGCTGCCTGCGGGCAGAGGGCGAGTTTGCGGCTTCTGCGGAAGCCTCTGCCGTGTTTGCATGTGGTACCCACATCGCAAATACGGCACGGCCAGCAGTGCTGCTTTTCGAAGCATCCCGCCGTCCGCAGGCAGAGAAAACCCGTGGTATTTCCTCTGCCTGCCCGTCTCGAAATCTGCGGATTTTTCGACAGGGACGAGGGATGCGAAAGTGGTCAGCACGTCATCCTAATCATTTGCCTTGCCTGCCGGGAACAGGAGCGTGGCACGCTCCTGTCACAGTTCCCAAGGCGGAATAGTCCAGCGGTAACTTTGCGGTACGCCCCTGCGGTCAAGGTATTCCTGCCGTGCTTTTTCACGCTGTTCCTCGGTGGGTGCAGTCTTGTATTCCGAGTAGATCATCCGGCTCAGCATGGCGTCAAGTTTTTCCTCCAAACCCTGCCGGATATCCTTGTCATAATCATCTTCGCCACGCAGGTGATACAGGACCAAATCTAAAAACAGCTCGTAAGGTATCTGCACATTATTCATATCAATCCTATCCTTTCCGCGACGGTCGCAACGGTCGCAACGATGATACTGCCGCTGCCAAAAGGACCGTCGCAGCCGTCGCTATCGTCGCGCATTTATCCGATGGAATCATATTCGGCGGCATCTACCACCATGTAAGTCAGGCTGATGCGCCGCCCGATGTGCTTCGTTTTGTTCTCGTATTTGATGTAATGTTCGTCCAATAGGCGGCTGGCGTTGATATTCAGGTGCTTTGTCAGAGCGTTTGCAGCCATGCCAACATTAAGAGCTTCAGCAAGCTCTGTTGGGCTTCCTGTCCATTCCCGATGATCTGGCGTAACCAACTTTGCCACAGCTGCCAGAATGGGATCTGGCGGCATTTTCCAAAGCTTTGTCTCGGCCCTCTCAAGTGTCCAGATGAGCTTTTCTTCATCACGGAAGAGATACAGCTTCTGGTCTGCCTGGTCACGGCCTACCACTTCAAGAGTCGCCATATTACTCGCCCTTTTTTCCTTTTGCATGAGAAATGCGCCATCTGCGCAGCCCAGCAGCCCTGTCGTACCGGAGATCATTTCAAAGCTGTCGCCGGCAGGCTGCTTTCTGGTGTGGTGGACGATAAGAACGCAGATACCGTGGCGGTCGGCAAACTTTTTGAGCTTGCTGATGATATCGTAGTCGCTGGCATAGCTGTAGGCCTCGCCGCTTGCCTCACGGATTTTTTGCAGTGTGTCCACAACGATGAGCTTCGTTCCCTGATGCTCGCGCACGAATTTTTCAAGCTGTTCGTCGAGCCCATTTCCAAGTTGCTTGGCGGCTATGGCAAAGAACAGGTTTTTGGTGTCGTCCACGCCGAACATTCGGAACATCCGCTCCTGCAAGCGCTGGTAATCATCTTCGAGGGCAAGGTAGAGCACTATGCTCTGCCGGACTTCGTAATTCCAGAGCTTTTGCCCCGTACTGACATGGTAGGCAAGTTGTGCAACGAGGAATGACTTACCAATTTTCGGAGCTCCGGCGAGGATGTACGCCCCGGCGTAGAGCAAGCCGTCTATGACCGGCGGCCTGCTCTGATATATATTTTCATACAGCTCGTTCATGGCAACCGTATGTAGATATGCCGGATCGCTCATGCGCTGCATACGCCTGCAAACTTCCTGATAATCTTCATCCAGGGGATTGCTTTGACCAGAATCTTCTGATATACTTGTCTCAGTTAAGGCGTGAAGCGACTGCCCATCATCTGCGCCAACAGATGTGTTTGGGGCGGTCGTTTTTTCTGTTTCATTTGTCATAGGCAGTGTCATCCCTCATGCCGTCCATGACATTGGCAATAAGATTGATTGTGTCCAGCAACTCATCATCCACACCTGTACCGGCTTCAATGCGACATAATTCGTCCAGCACGGCAGCGAGCTGATCTCGCAGCGCCTTGTAGACACGGGGATTTCCTTGTACTACAACATCCCTGCATAGTAGCCGCCGTGTGATGTAGTCCTGTTTTGTCAGCCCAGTCAGCTTCACAGCGATTTCAAGCTGTTCGTCTTCATCCGGCGACACCCGGAACGCGACAGTTTTGTTTCTCCAACGGTTATGCTCATCTCGATTTTTCAGTGACATAGTCAGTTGCCCCTTTCCATATTTAATTTGTCCGCCATTTCTGTCTGCTTGGAAGGAAACAGGTGCGCATAGTTGTAAGTAATGTCGATGCTTTCATGCCCTACACGATCTGCAATCGCCGTGGCCGAAAATCCCATATCAATCAGGAGCGAAACCGCACTGTGACGAATATCGTGAATTCTGATGCGCTTGACACCGGCTTCTTTTGCGCCCCTGTCCATCTCACGGTGCAGATAGCTTTTAGTTACAGTAAACATTCGTGCGTCCGGCTCAATGCCGTAGAGCATTTTCAAATAGTCCTGAATCTCATCCGCAAGAAACTGCGGCATTTTTATGGTCCGATTGCTTTTCTCAGTTTTGGGCGTTGTGATGACATCCCGCCTGTTTAGGCGCTGATAGGATTTGTTGATTGTCACGGTGCATTTTTCAAAATTGAAATCTGCCGGAGTCAACGCCAACAGTTCACCCTCGCGGATACCGCACCAATAGAGCATCTCAAAAGCGTAGTAGGACAGAGGCTTGTCCATCATGGCATCGGCAAATTTTAAATACTCTTCTTTTGTCCAGAACAGCATCTCCCGGTTCTTCTTTTTGCCCATGCTGCCAGCCTTTTTACAAGGATTTTCACGGAGATTGTAGTATCTGACTGCATGATTGAAGATAGCGCTGAGCTGGTTGTGGATGGTTTTCAGATATACCGGCGAGTAGGGGCTGCCTTTTTCATCCTTATGGTTGAGCAGCTCGTTTTGCCAAGTGATGATCTGCTGAGCGGTGATATTGCACATCTTGAGCCTGCCGAAATAGGGAATCAGTTTTGTGCGGATGATGTGGTCTTTGGTAGCCCAGGTATTCTCTTTGATGCGGGCCTTCATATCTTCGGTGTAGTGCTCAACAAAGCTGCTGAAAGTCATATCCAAATCAGACGACACCTTATTGAGCTGCTCGCGCTCCCAGGCCTGCGCCTCGCGCTTAGTTTTGAAGCCGCGTTTCTGTGACTGTTTACGCTCTCCCGTCCAGTCGGTATAGCGGTAAAGCACCCGCCATGTGTTGGTTTTTTCTTCCTTATAGACTGCCATTTTTACTCCTTTCTCTCGGCCCTGTTGTAACAGAACTTCTCCACGAAAAACTGTCGGTTGACCCTGCCGGAAATAGTCAGAAAGCCGAGATCTTTCATCTCAGCATTGAGCTTTTGCACGATTTTGTAGGCATACGACTTGGAGACGCCCAGCTCCATCGCTACTTCTTCAACTCTCATAAACGACTGTTCTGTCATAGGCAAGATACCCCTTTCCTTAATCTCCGATAATTTATTTTCGCCGTTCTTCCGCTCAGACTCTGACAGGCAACCCTTCCCGGCGCTGTGCCGTTTGTTTTTCCCCTTGGCAGGCTCATATCGTCGCCTGCTTCCCCGGAGAAAATATCTTTCGGACGGTCATTCAATTTTAAAGCTAAACTATTATGCTTAGTTTGTCTTATTATATTAAACATATTAGTTAAAGTCAATGGGGATTGCAAATAAATATTAAACAAATTTGCTTTATTTATTCTTGACTTCACTAAGCATTCCTGCTATACTGTGAGCAATTAAGGCACTGACAGGAGTTGGCTATTATGGCTATTGGTGAGCGCATACATTTTTTCCGTACCTTGCGAGGCATGACACAGAAATATCTCGGTATGTTGCTGGGCTTCCCAGAAAAGTCTGCCGACGTTCGCCTGGCACAATATGAGACCGGAGCGAGAACCCCAAAAGCCGATTTAACTGTATCGCTGGCAAGGGTATTTGATGTTTCTCCGCAGGCGTTGGCTGTGCCTGATATTGACTCCTGCATTGGTCTAATGCACACACTGTTCACGTTGGAGGATAGATACGGACTTAAGATTGACGAAGCTGACGGAGAAGTCTGCCTGAAAGTAGATGTACGCAAGAACAAGGACGCAGCTGAACTTCACAAGATGTTGTGCGCTTGGCGTCAGGTTTCTGCCATGCTCAAGGCCGGGGAGATCGCGCAGGAGGACTATGATCGCTGGCGTTATCACTATCCGGAATTCGACACCTCTGGACAATGGCACAAAGTTGTTCCGTCTCAGGGGCTGAGCGATATGCTGGTAGAGGCGTTCAATAATCCCGAAGAATGATCTTTACTTCTAATAAAAAAGGAAAAGGAGATAAGTAAAATGGACGCATTTAAGGTTATTATGAAGTTTGAAGAAACAGCTGGATTCACACAAGAAGGATTAAAATCAGCAATTCAAGCAGACCTTTCTGAAATTGGATTAAAACTAATTGATTTTTCCTATGTCAATAAAGGTATCAATTTGTGCCCAGAGGTTCCAGCTCTAAATAAAAAACTAAGCGGTTGCGAATGCATTATCGAATACAAGGCTATCTCCTCTGCGATTCCTTACCATCAGCTTGTGTTAGGGGGGATTCAAAGTCTTCCTCAGAAATATCCATATCTTGATATAAAGAGCATTGACCCCTCAATAGTTAATCTGAAATAAAAAAAAGAGCTAACTGACTTAATCAAAATCAGTTAGCTCTTTTTCTATGAATAATGAAAAATGTTGCCAAATCGTTGCCACAGAGGGTATTAAGCCTCGGAAAACGCCGTGTTTACAGGCTTTTTGGGGCCTCTGAGATCATTCCCACTCGATGGTAGAGGGGGGCTTGGAGGTGATGTCGTAGACGATGCGGTTGATGGAGCCCACCTCGTTGACGATACGGACGCTGACCCGGTCCAGCACCTCGTAGGGAATCCGCGCCCAGTCGGCGGTCATGAAATCGGTGGTGGTCACGCCCCGCAGCGCCAGCGTATAGTCGTAGGTACGGCCATCACCCATGACGCCCACGGAACGCATGTTGGTCAGCACCGCAAAGTACTGGTTGATGGAGCGGTCCAGTCCGGCGGCGGCAATCTCCTCCCGGAAAATGGCGTCTGCGCTGCGCAGAATGTCGGCCTTCTCCTTGGTGATGCCGCCAAGGATACGGATTGCCAGACCGGGACCGGGGAAGGGCTGGCGCATGACTAAATATTCCGGCAGACCCAGCTCGCGTCCCAGCTGCCGAACCTCGTCCTTGAACAGCATCCGCAAAGGCTCGATGATCTCTTTGAAGTCCACATAGTCGGGCAGGCCGCCCACGTTGTGGTGGCTTTTGATGACGGCGGCATCGCCGGCGCCGGACTCAATCACGTCGGGATAAATGGTTCCCTGCACCAGAAAGTCCACCTTGCCGATCTTCTTGGCCTCTTCCTCAAAGACACGGATGAATTCCTCACCGATGATTTTGCGCTTATGCTCCGGCTCGGTCACGCCGGCCAGCTTGCTTAAAAACCGGGTTTCGGCATCCGCACGGACAAAGTTGATGTCCCACTTGGAGAACGCAGCCGACACCTCGTCCCCCTCGTTTTTGCGCATCAGGCCGTGATCCACAAACACGCAGGTCAGCTGTTTGCCCACAGCTTCGGCCAGCAGCGCCGCGGCTACGGAGGAATCCACGCCGCCGGACAGAGCCAGCAGAACCTTCCCGCCGCCCACCTTTTCCCGGATGGAGGCGATGGCCGTTTTACAGTAATCGCCCATGGTCCAGTCGCCCGCGGCGCCGCAGACCTCGTACAGGAAGTTGCGGATCATTCGGACGCCGTTCTCTGTGTGGTTGACCTCGGGGTGGTACTGTACGCCATAGAACCGCCGCGCTTCATCCGCGATGGCCACATTGGGACAGCCGTCGGAGTGGGCGGTCAGCGCAAAGCCCTCCGGCACCTTCTCCATATAGTCGCCGTGGCTCATCCAGGAGACGCCCTGTTCGGGAAGCCCCTTGAACAGCGTACAGGCGGTGTCGTAAAACGTCTCGGTTTTGCCGTACTCCCGGGCGGTGGCATCCGTGGCGGGCGCGACCTTCCCACCCAGATTGTGAGCCAGAAGCTGGCAGCCGTAACAGATGCCCAGAATGGGAATGCCCAGTTCAAAAATGGCGGGGTCCACCTGAGGGGAGGCGGGATCGTAGACGCTGTTTGGCCCGCCGGTAAAGATGATGCCGATGGGAGCAGCCGCCTTGATCTCGGACAGGGGAGTGGTATAGGGCTTGACCTCGCAGTAGACACTGCACTCCCGTACACGGCGGGCAATCAGCTGGTTATATTGGCCGCCAAAGTCCAGAACAATGACTTCCTGCATGGATTACGCCTCCTCCCGGAACACAATGTTGCCGGGGTCTGCGCTTTCGATGATGGCCAGGGACTTCAGATTGACTCCCGCTGCCCGCAGGCGGTCACCGCCGCCCTGGAAGCCTTTTTCCACCGCACAGCCGATGCCCACCAGTTCGGCGCCGGCGGAGCTCACGATGTCGCACAGCCCCCGCACGGCCTCGCCGTTGGCCATGAAATCGTCAATAATCAGGACCTTGTCCTCTTTGTGCAGCCATTCCTTGGAGACCAGCAGGGTGACTTTCTTTTTGTAGGTGTAGGAGTATATATCACTTTGGTACAGACCGCCCTCAATGTTGTCGCTCTTGGCCTTCTTGGCGAAGATCATGGGCTTGCTGAAATACTGCGCGCAGATGGCAGCCAGCGCGATGCCGGATGCCTCGGCGGTGAGGATCATGGTGACTTCGTCCATGTTGAAATGTCTGCCGAACTCCTGGGCGATATGGACCAACAGGTCGGTGTCGATCCGGTGATTCAGGAAGCCGTCTACCTTAATAATATTGCCGGGCAGAACATGGCCCTCCTTGGCGATGCGATCTTTCAGTTCCTGCATTGCGTGTCCCCCTCAGATGTTTTAAATGTATAAAAATAGTGTCAAATCGAAATGTACAACCATTCCTCCTATTATCCCGGATTGTGCACACTTTTTCAACTGTTTTAAACCACAAAAACGAGATTTACCTGGGTGGCTGGCTTGTGGATATTTTTGTGGAATACATACAAATTCGGCGGATACTGTCTGCGGACGGCAGAAAGGGAACACGGGCCGCTCCGCGCAGCGCGGAACGGCCCGTGTTGGTTACCTGCTTTCCAGAAGGTCGGCTGCTTCCTTCAGCCAGTCGCCCTGGAAGTCCTCAATCCGGCCGGCATCCACCAGCGCGGCCAACGCGGGCTCAATGGGCATTTTGGCGAGAAGTTTCAGCTTGTGCCGTGCGGCGGCCTCTTCGCATTTGCTCTCGCCGAACAGATAGACCTTTTTACCGCAGTCCGGACAGGTGACATAGCTCATATTCTCCACCAGACCGACAATGGGCACCTCCATCATCTCGGCCATCTTGACGGCCTTTTCCACCACCATACCCACCAGCTCCTGGGGGGAGGCGACAATGAGGATGCCGTCCAGCGGGATGGACTGGAACACGCTCAGCGACACGTCCCCCGTTCCGGGAGGCATATCCACAAACAGAAAGTCCACGTCCCAGATCACATCGGTCCAGAACTGCTGAACCACGCCGGAGATGACCGGCCCCCGCCAGATTACCGGGTCGGTCTCGTGCTCCAGCAACAGATTGGTGGACATGACCTCAATGCCGGTGGAGGACTCGCAGGGGACAATGCCGGCATCGGTGCCGGCGGCGTGTGCGTGGATGCCGAAGGCCTTGGGAATGGACGGCCCGGTGACGTCGGCATCCAGAATTCCCACCTTGTAGCCCCTGCGCCTCAATGCGACGGCCAGCTGACTGGTGACCATGGATTTGCCCACGCCGCCCTTGCCGGAGACGATGCCGTATACCTTGCCGACGCGGCTTTCCGGATTGAGCTCCTTCAGCAGGGACTGGGGCTCCTGCCGCTCGCCGCAGCTCTCGCCGCAGGTGGAGCAGCTGTGTGTACATTCGCTCATATCAATGACTCCTTTATTCGCTGTTCAGCGTAATTTTCCGCAGATGCCGTAATCCGGTATCACCTTGATTTTGATACCCGCTACATTATAATACCTGCTGCCGGGTTGCTGTCAACTCCTGAATCCGGACGGCCGGGTCGTCCCGGAAGAACTCCGCCTCCCGGCTGTGGCAGGTAAACAGCAGAATCTGCCGCTTTTCTGATTCCTTGCGCAGCCAGCGCAGTGCCGCGGCGCACCGGCGGTCGTCGAAGTTGGCCAGCGCATCGTCCAGAATGACGGGGACCTCCCGGTCATCCGGGAGCACCAGTTCGCAGATGGCCAGACGCGTGGCCAGATACAGCTGATCGGCCGCGCCGGCGGACAGGAGCTGAACGTCCCGAAATACCGAGTCGCCGGCGGGTTCGGCCGCCAGACGGAGCGTCCGGTCCAATGTCACGCTGTCATAACGGCCTCCGGTGAGCTGGGAAAAAATCTCCGAAGCCCGCCGGCCCAACGCCGGGGAAAAACGATTTTGCAGTGCCGTGTTGGCCTCGTCCAGCGCCGTCAGCGCCAAAGCGATGGCGGAATAGTCGCCATCCATCTCCTGAATCCGGGTTTCCAGCTGTTCCGACCGGGCCTGCAGCTCCGCCCCGTCGCCCGCGGCGGCCAATTGGCCGGACAGGCGGTCGGCAGCGCTTTGCGCCTCCGCCAGTGACCGGCGGGTGTACTCCAGCGCATCGCTAAACTCCTGCTCTTCCGGCGGGAGAGAACCGGCGCTTCCACCGGTCGGCTGCTGCCCCTGCAGCTCGTACCGCAGCCGGGCCTCCCGGGCAGCGGTCTCCGCCTCGGCCAGCTGCTTTCGGCGGACGGCGCCCTGGCGCAGGAGCTGGTCGGCGGTGGGAATATCAAAGGCGGAGGGGGCGAATCGGCGCACCTCCAGCAAAATGGCCTGCTCGTTGGAGCAGAGCGTGGCATACAGGCTGTCCGCCGTGGCAGAGGCCGCCGCCGCTTCGTTGCGGGCAGAGGTCTGCGCGTCCAGCAGCCGGGAATAGGTCTCGGCCAGAGCGGTCAGCTCCGCCGGATCGGCGGTGCCGAACTGCCGGATTCGCGCGGCTGTCTGGGCTTTTCGGCGGTCGGAGCGGAAGAGAGACACGGCGATCAGAATCCCGGCACTCACAGCAGCGGCGGCCGCGCCGACGGACACCGCCAGCCCGTAGGATCGGAGGAACCAGCCCAGAGCGGCGCCGATTGCGGCACCAAGAAGTCCCGCGGCAGCGGGTTTCCCACAGCCGGGATGCACCGCAGGCTCGGTTTGGGCCGCTTTCAGCGCCGCATCGGCGCTCTGTCCGGCGAAGGGGCTTTCGCGGACGGCGGCCTCCGCTCGCAGCCGCTGCTTCAGCGCCGCGTCCCGGCTCTCCCGGGCCTTGTCCACGCTGCGGCGGACGGTCTCCAGATTCACAATAGCACCCCGGAGCCGGGCGATGGTGTCATTTTCGGGGACGCCGGAGGATTCCAGCTGTTCCCGCAGGGCCCGGGCAGCTTGCTCGGCCTGTTCGGCGCCGGCCTTTCGGAGCAGCTGCGCCCCCTGTGCGCGCTGCCGGAGCTGCTCTGTCAATTCCGCCTCCTGCCCGGAGAGTGTCTCAATCACCCGCCGGGCATCCGTAAGGCGGCGATCCAGCTCCGCCCGTTCCGCCAGTTGACGGCGGGCCTCTTCCAGCTCCGCCTCCGCGGCGGGAATCTGGCCGGTTCGGTTGTGGCGTCTGCGGTTTAACTGCTTTTTCAGCACGTCCGCCGTCTCGGTATAGGAGGTATCCTCCTCGCCCGAGGTGATGAGCGCGGCGATCCGGCGCTCCAGTCCGGCATCCTGGCTGATGGGAAGGCCTGCCTGACGGATGAAGGCGCTGCGCTCAAATACCTCCCGGGTGACGCCCAGCAGCGTCTCGCCGCAGTTCAGACCGGTAAGATCGGGAACATCGTCGTTGGTGCCGGCATAGACGCCCCGAAACACGCCCATCGGCGCGTTGGAGCGCCGGGTCTCCCGGGTCAGAGTCAGTTCCGTTTCGCCGCACCGGCAGTCCAGCCGTCCGCTCATCGCCGTGCCTGACCAGGGAAGATACCGGTTCTTGTCCGCAAGGACTCCGGCCCGGTCGCGCTCCTTACTGTTGACGCCATAGAGCATGGACAGCAAAAACGCGCACCAAGTGGACTTTCCGGTCTCGTTGGGCGCCTGCAGGATGTTCAGCCCCGGCCCCAGCTCCAGCGTCTCGTGATCCAGCCGCCCAAAAACGGCGGACATTCGATGTATCTTCAAAGAAATTGCCTCCTTGGGAATATACGGTTCACAGTGTGGACAGTATACCATATAGAATACAATTTGCCCAGACCATTCGCTGGAATGAGAGGAAAAGCGATTTGCTATAAGCAGAGAGAATGGCTGATATTCAAAATTTTGAAAACTTCCGCAAAATCCCTTGACAAGGGGGCAAGTGTCTGGTATTCTAAGCAAGCTGTTCGGGCGGGAAGCCGGGAGGGCAACACAAAAATTCAGGAAGCTGAAAAAAGTGTTGACAAGCGGAACGGGATGTGATATCCTGTAAAAGTTGCTGATGAGAGCGAAAAGCCGAAGAAAACTTCGAAAAGACTTGAAAAAAGTACTTGACAAGTGATGAAGCGTTTGCTATACTAGCAATGTTCCGCCGAGAGCGGTGTGTACCTTGTAAATTAAACAACGTAACGAAAAGAAAGCACCAGATGGTAAGCTCAACTGTGAGAAATCACAGAAGAGCACCGGAAAGTTGCCAAAGTACGCGGTAGTCAATTCTGCGGAAACGGTAACTATAAAAATGAAGCTATGACAAATAGCTCTATGTGGGTTTGAGCGGACTACGGTTCGTTTAGATACTATATTATAGAGAGTTTGATCCTGGCTCAGGACGAACGCTGGCGGCGTGCTTAACACATGCAAGTCGAACGGAGCATTTTGGAATGAGGTTTCGGCCAAAGGAAGGAATGCTTAGTGGCGGACTGGTGAGTAACGCGTGAGGAACCTGCCTTTCAGTGGGGGACAACAGTTGGAAACGACTGCTAATACCGCATAACACATTTGGGTGGCATCACTTGAATGTCAAAGATTTATTGCTGAAAGATGGCCTCGCGTCTGATTAGCTAGTTGGTGAGGTAACGGCCCACCAAGGCGACGATCAGTAGCCGGACTGAGAGGTTGACCGGCCACATTGGGACTGAGATACGGCCCAGACTCCTACGGGAGGCAGCAGTGGGGAATATTGGGCAATGGACGAAAGTCTGACCCAGCAACGCCGCG